>SL_7KL_010_BRINEDRAFT_10000213_pt1 | contig 26360 bp, 27 predicted proteins | sample SodLak_010_BRINE_FD_10663 | JGI IMG/M metagenome (IMG submission 10663)
GGCCACGCGCCGGACGGCCACGCGCCGGACGGCCACGCGCCGGGCGGCCACGCGCCGGGCGGCCACGCGCCGGGCGGGTTGGTGCGCGCAGCCGACCCTTCGTGACCGGGTATGCGCACCAACCACCCCACGTGGAGCGCCTGGTGCGTGCTGGCGGTCACCGGTGACCGCCAGCACGCACCGACGAGGCCAGGCCAGGCGAGACCAGACGAGACCAGGCCAGGCGAGACCAGACGAGACCAGACCAAGCCAGACGAGACCAGGCCAGGCGAGACCAGACGAGACCAGACCAAGCCAGACGAGACCAGGCCAGGCGAGACCAGACCCGACCGGACCAGACCAAGGTGGTGAGCCCGCAGGCTCAGTCGAGCGGTTCCGCCTCACCGGTCTCGATCGGCGCCCGGACCAGGTTGCCCCACTCCGTCCAGGAGCCGTCGTAGTTGCGCACCCGCTGGTAGCCGAGCAGGTGGGTGAGCACGAACCAGCTGTGGCTGGACCGCTCCCCGATCCGGCAGTAGACGACCACGTCGTCATCGGGGCCGATGCCCTGCTCCTGCTCGTAGATGGCCTGGAGCTCCTCGATCGGGCGGAAGGTCCCGTCCTCCTGCACCGCCTTGCCCCAGGGGATGCTCCGCGCGCCGGGGATGTGCCCACCCCGCAGCGCGCCCTCCTGGGGGTAGTCGGGCATGTGGGTGCGCTCGCCGGTGAACTCCTGCGGGCTGCGCACGTCGACGAGTTTGCCGCGCTGCTCGAGGTGGGTCTCCACCTCGTCGCGGTAGGCGCGGATCGGGCTGTCCTCGCGACGCACCTCGGGGTACTGGCCCCGCGGCAGGTCGGGCTTCTCCGTGGTGAGTTCGCGGCCCTCGGCGATCCACTTGTCGCGGCCACCGTCGAGGAGGCGGACGTCCTCGTGCCCGAAGAGGGTGAACACCCACAGGGCGTAGGCCGCCCACCAGTTGGCCTTGTCACCGTAGAACACCACGGTGGTGTCCCGGCTGATGCCCTTGGAGGCCATCAGCTCCGCGAAGGCGGCCCCGTCGATGTAGTCACGGGTGACGGGGTCGTTCAGTTCGGTGTGCCAGTCGATCTTGACCGCGCCCGGGATGTGCCCCATCTCGTAGAGCAGCACGTCCTCGCTGGACTCGACCACGACCAGGCCGGGGGTGTGCAGGTGTTCAGCGAGCCAGTCAGTGGTTACCAACGTGCGCGGCTCGGCGTACGCAGCGATCCGGTCATCGTGCGCTTGGTCGGCAACCGCCATGGTGGTGAGCTCCTCATCGTCGGGTAGGACACCCCGTGGTATCACAGGTGCCCGCATACTGGCAGCCCCGACGACCGTACGTTGCCGGTATCGGTGTCGTCTGGTGGCGACCCCGCCACCGAGCGCGGCCAGGCATCGGTGGACGAGGTGGCGCCGAACCCTGCCAGTACGCGAGCATCGGACCCGCTGCGTCCACCGTGACGGCTGCAGTCCCACCGAGAAGGAGCCAAGGATGCCCATGCCCGCTGCCCTGCGCACCGTCGTGGAGGACTTCGCGGCGGCACCCACGGAACTGAAGATCGAACTGCTGGTGGAGTACGCCGGGAAGGTGCCACCCCTCCCGGAGCATCTCGCCGGCCAACCCGGGGCGCTGGAGCAGGTGGAGGAGTGCCAGACCCCCTTCTTCCTGACCACCGAGGTTGACGACCAGGACCGCGTCACGGTGTGGTTCGACTGCCCACCTGAGGCACCCACCACCCGCGGGTTCGCCGGGGTGCTGTCGCAGGGGCTCAACGGCGCCAGCGTGGAAGAGGTGCTCGACGTGCCGCCGGACTTCCATCACGAGATGGGGCTCGGCGCCGCGATCAGCCCCCTGCGGCTGCGCGGGATGGACGCGATCCTGGCCCGACTCCAGCGCAACGCGGCCGGACACCGTCCGGGCTGAGCAGCCGGGGCGCTGCTGCCTGCCTCGATGTGGCAGACCGGTGGCCTCCATCCTGCGCTTGTCAGTCCCAGACACGGTCGAGGTGCCACTGCTCCCCCCGGCGCACGAGTTCGTACACCCCACGGGTCGGGACACCGTTGCGGGCCTCCACCCGCCACAGGTCGGTACGTTCGATGCGTTGGGGCACCCCGTCACCTCGACGCCACCACCCCTCGTCCTCGTGCCAGTGTCCGAGCACCGCCAGCACCCGGTAGTGCTGTCCCCGCCACCGGAAGGCGCGGGGGGCGTCGGCGTCGAACCCGTCGGCCGACCCAGCGGCGATCTCGACCTCCTCCAACCGTTCGCGGTACCGCTTGGTCATCCTCGCCCTCCTCGCCTTCGACTCGCCTGCAACGCACCTACGACGCACCGGGAGCGCACCGGGAACGCACCTGCAACGAACGTGCGTTCGACTCTCTGGCTGACGGTACGGCAGGGGTGCGACACCCGCCACCTCGACCGGTGGACCGCACGTCCGGCGCACACGCGGCACCCATCAGACGCACACCGCGAGCACCCGACCGAGCCCCGCCGGGAACCGTTCCACCTCGGCGCACGCGCACCGCCGTAGCCCGCTGCGGGATGCGGTTGACGCCGGCATCGGGGCCGACAAAGCTCGAACACGGTGCGCGAGCGGGTGGGTGGCTGCCCGCACGGGCGCGACCGTGGACACGCCACCGTGTCCGCGCTGAGGGAGGCGGCCCACGGGGCCTTGAGGATGGGATGACGCAGGATGGCGAAGGATCACGTCGAGAAGCGGTTCGGGCCGGATGACTACAACAAGAAGGGCGTGCTGCGCAACAGCATCTACGAGGAGGAGCTCGCCCGGCTCCAGGTCGAGCTCGTCAAGCTCCAGCACTGGGTCAAGGAGGAGGGCAAGCGCATCGTCGTGATCTTCGAGGGCCGCGACGCCGCCGGGAAGGGCGGGGTCATCAAGCGGATCTCGGAGCGCACCAACCCCCGCATCATCCGCACCGTGGCGCTCGGTACCCCCTCGGACCGTGAGAAGACCCAGTGGTACTTCCAGCGCTACGTCGAGGTGCTGCCCGCCGCCGGTGAGGTCGTGATGTTCGACCGCTCCTGGTACAACCGCGCCGGCGTGGAGCGGGTGATGGGCTTCGCCGACGAGGAGCAGGTCCGCGAGTTCATGCGCACCTGCCCGGAGTTCGAGCGGATGCTGGTGCGCTCGGGCATCTCGATCGTCAAGTACTGGTTCTCGATCGGCGACGAGGAGCAGGAGCGCCGCTTCCAGGCCCGCAACGAGGACCCCACCAAGCGCTGGAAGCTCTCGCCGATGGACCTCGAGTCCCGGCAGCGCTGGGAGGACTACTCCCGCGCCAAGGACGACATGTTCAACCACACCGACATCAAGCAGGCGCCCTGGTGGGTGGTGAACGCTGACATCAAGAAGCACGCCCGGTTGAACACCATCGCGCACCTGCTCGACCAGTTCGACTACACCGACGCCACCCCGGAGCCGGTCGACCTCGGCGAACGCCCGGAGCGACGTGGCGGGTACGTGCGCCCACCGATGGAGGACCAGACCTTCGTGCCCGAGCGGTACTGAGTGCCCGAGCGGTACTGAGTGCCCGAGCGGTACTGAGTGCCCGAGCGGTACTGAGTGGCCGAGCGGTACTGACGCCGCCCGACACCGCCTGCCGCGGGACGCCACCCACCGCAGACACCCGCCGGACGGACCTCACCCCTGGTCGGGGAGCGTCCGTCCGGCGCGTGACGCGAGTTCGCGGGCGGCGTCGGTGGCGACGTCCTCGAGCAGCTCACCCTCGGCGACCCGCGCGTTCCAGGTCCCGAGCAGCTCCGTGGTCAGCTGGCCGGCCATGGGGCTGATGCTGACGCTGATCTCCGGGCGTCGCAGCATCGCGTCGCGTCGCGCCTGGGGCAGGACGACGAAGGCGGGGAACACGCGCAGGTCATCCTCCAAGGGGCGCAGCCCGGCGCCCCACGCCACCCCGTCGGTGGCCGTGGTCAGCCCGGCGATGCACTCACCGACGGCCACGCCGCGCACCGCGTCCTCGGGTGCCGCCGCCAGCACGGGCTGATCGCTGCGCACGCTGTAGGCCGAGAGCACGGCCCGGAGCCCGTCGGGTCGCGCCGCGAACTCCGGATCGACGCACAGGGTCGCCTCCGGTTGGGCCGACAGGCGGCTGGCGAGCTGCGACATCGTCGTCAGGTCCGCGTCGACCGAGGGCGGTCCCGCGACCACGAAGGCGAAGGTGGCGTTGGCCGGCGGGCCGTCCACACCTTCGAGGAAGCGGGGACGGAACCACACCAGGCCCTGGTCGGCGTCGTGGGCCCGGACCTCCTCGAAGCTGGTCCGCGGATCGCCGGGCGGGTCCGCCTGCCCGAGGCCCTCCAGCCAGGTCTCCCCGGTGTAGGCGGGCCGCACGTCCACGTCACCCAGCGCCAGGGCCTGCCGGGTGTCGCGCGCCGCACCGAAGGAGACCACCTCGGCGGACACGTCCTCGAGCTCGAGGAGCGCTGCCAGGGTGTGGGCCAGCAGCGCAGACTCCGCGTCCGGCCCCGCCGCCACGCGGACGGCAGGCTGCGCCCCCTCCTCGACGCCGTCGGCCTCCTGGGAGGCGGCGGAGCGCCCGAGCAGGGTCAGCGCCCCCAGCAGCAGCACCGCCGCGAGGAGCACCAGGGGGATCAGTGGGCGCTGCATGCCACCAGGCTGCCATACGACGCGTGTCACCGCTGCACGCCGCAGCCACCGCAGTCACCGCTGCACGCCAAAGCCGCAGCCGAGGTGGCGCGTACCGGCGGGGCAGGGACGGTGACGTACCCTCAACGGCGCGCTCGCGTCCCCGTCACGCCGTCCTGGAGACCCCGTGCGATCTCGCCTCAGCCGACCCGGCCGCGCCGCCGCCGTCCTCGCGGCCGCCGCGCTCGCCCTGACCGCGTGCGGGAGCGAGCCCGACCCGATCGAACTGGTGGTGGAACCCGCGAGCTTCGATATCGCGGTGGGTGAGGACCAACGCCTGCTCGTCGGGCTGTTCACCATGGAACGGCAGCTGGTCGCCCACGGGGAGGTGGAGCTCGGTCTCGCCTACCTCGGCGACGGCAGCGACGACCAGGCACCCATCGACCAGACCACCGCCGCCCGCTTCGTGCCGGTGCCGGGCACGGAACCCGCCGAGGTGACCGAGGAGCCGTCGTTGGTGGAGGACACCGGGACGGGGGTGTACCGCGCCACCGTCGACCTCGACCGCCCGGGGCTGTGGGGTGTCCGCATCATCGGCGAGCTCGAGGACGGCACGCCGATCTCCGGCAACCGCACCTTCCAGGTGCTCGAGGAGCACCTGGTCCCCGCGGCGGGCGACGACGCGCCCCGCGTCGACAACCACACCCTGGCCGACGTGGAGTCGGGCGAGGTCCCACCGATCGCCGTGGACTCCCGGGCCCAGGGTCCCAACGATGAGATCGCGCACCAGCACCTGCACCGCACCACGGTCGCTGACGCCATCGAGGCCGGACGGCCCGCGGTGGTGGTGATCGCGACCCCCGTCTACTGCGCCACGCGGTTCTGCGGCCCCCTCACCGACGTCGTCGCCGACGTCGCCGAGCGCTACGAGGACCGCGCCGACTTCATCCACATCGAGGTGTGGGAGGACTTCGACGCCCAACGGTTGAACGAGGCGGCGGCGGCCTTCATCCAGACCGAGCTGGGCGGCAACGAGCCCTGGGTGTTCCTGATCGATGCGGACGGTCGTGTCGCCGACCGCTGGGACAACATCCTCGACGAGGAAGAGCTCACCGCCGCCCTGGAGGCGTTGCCGACCCTGCCCGACGTCGCGGCGGCGAGCCGATGACCGCGGCCGGGGACGCCGCATCCACACCACGTGACGGGCAGCCGTCGCACGGCGGCAGCGGACTGGTCTCGTGGGCCGACACCGCCCGGCGGCTCCGCCGGATCGCGCTCATGCTGGCCGCGGCGATCGTGGCCACCTTCGTGCTGCTGTCCGTCCAGCGCGGCGAGGTGGCGTGGAGCCTGCTCGGGGAACTGCTCGGCCTCGGCCTGCTCGCAGCCTTCCTGATCGAGGTCGTGGTGGTGGGCGGGACCGCCTTCCGGGGGATGCTGACCGCCGGGGAACGGGGCGAACGCCTCGCGAGCCAGGACGTCGGCCTGCTGCCGCCCCAGGTGCTACGCCGCGCCCGCGGGGAGGCCAGCTGTGGGCCGCAGCAGGGGTGCGAGATCCCGGCTACAGCGCAGGATCAGCCAGATCCAGGCGCAGGGAGCCCAGGACCCGGGTGATCTCACCCTCCACCGCCGTGATCTCGACGGGGACCCGCACGTCGTGCTGGGGGTAGAGCTCCACCACCGAGGTGTCGGTGACGCTGGAACGCCAGCCCCGCTCCTCGAGGTACTCCCCCAGCGCGAAGGACCAGGAGAGCACCAGGGCGTCGTCGTAGTCATGGAGGACGAAGGTGAGGAACCGGTTGAAGGCGAGCACCCACATCCGCCCGCCGCGCCGGCTGCTGCCCTGGACCGTGAACCCGAGCTCGCGCAGCTGGTGGTCGAAGGTGGTCTGCTTCCTCGCCGCCGACGACCGCGGGTCGGACCCTGGTTCCTGCTCTGCCGACATGGTCACCTCCGGCGCGACGCACGCTGCGGCCGACCCCCGGCACGCTAGCGCCCCCGGGCGCGCCGGTAGCCTCCGGCCCGCCGGCACGATGGCGCTGCTCTCCCTCGCCCTGCTGGCCGGAGCGTGCGGACCGGACACCGACGAGGTGGAGACGCTCACCGCCCGCGTCGCCGAGCTGGAACGGGAGGTGGTGCGCAGCGGCCAGCTCGAGGAGCAGCTGGCCGCGATCGACGACCGCCTCGACGACCTGGCGGCGGCGCGGGAGGACCTCGCCGACCTGGGCCGCCTGCAGGACACCGAGCAAGAGCTGGCCCGCCTCGTCGACGCGCTCACGGTCCTGGAGGAGGATCTGGACGTGCTCGCCGAGGAGGCCGGGGAGCTCGAGGAGGAGGTCCGCGGAACCACCGCCGACCTCCGGTCGGTGGTGGACGGGCTGCGTGCGGGTCTCGACGAGGTCCGGGCGGAGAACGATGAGCTCCGGACGCTGATCGAGACGGTGCGTGACCGACTCGACCGCTGCCAGGCCGACGGCTCCTGCTGACCACCGCTGCCCGGCTCGCTGCCGGCACCGGCGGGTCTGACCAGGGCGGCCCCCGGGGCAGCTCCACGGCCGCCGCTACACCCTGTCGTACCCTGGCCGCGTCGAAGGGAGTCCACGCGTGGAACGCTCCGCCGGTGCGGCCGCCACCCAGCAACGGCTGGGCGGACGCTTCGTGCTCGGCGCCGAGGTCGGCCGGGGCGGCATGGCCGTGGTCCACCGCGCCCACGACGAGGTGCTGGACCGCGAGGTGGCGGTCAAGCTGCTGCACCCCCACCTGGCCACCGATCCCGCCTTCCTGGCGCGCTTCCGACGGGAGGCCCGGGCGGCGGGGGCGCTGTCCCACCCCAACATCGTGGCCATCCACGACTGGGGCGAGCACGAGGGCCGGGCGTTCCTGGTGCTGCAACTGGTGGAGGGTGCGTCCCTGCGGGACGTCCTCCGCGCCCACGGACGGCTCACCCCGGCCGAGGCCATGGCGGTGCTGGTCCCGGCCGCCGCGGGGCTCCAGGCCGCCCACGACGCCGGGCTGGTGCACCGCGACGTCAAGCCGGAGAACCTCCTGATCGGTACCGACGGCAGCGTCCAGGTCACGGACTTCGGGCTGGCCAGGGCCGCGGCGGAGGCGACCAGCACCTTCGGTCCCGACGTGCTCGTGGGCTCGCCCCACTACCTCGCGCCGGAGGCGGTGCGCGGAGAGACCCTCGACCCGCGCGCGGACGTCTACGCCCTCGGCGTGCTGCTCTTCGAGTGCCTGGTGGGACAGCCACCCCACACCGCGGACACGCCCTACAGCACCGCGCTGGCCCACGTCGAACGGCAGGTCCCCGCCCCGTCGGCACAGGTCGACGGCCTCCCCACGACGCTCGACGAGGTGGTCCGGGCGGCAACCGAGCGCGACGTCGCCGACCGCACCCCCTCGGCGGCACGCTTCAGCCAGGCGCTGCGCGACGCGGTGTCCACCGCGAACGGCGGCAGCCTGCCCTCCCTGGACGAGGTCGATGCCGGCGGCCCGCCGGATCCGCCGGTGCCCCCCGACCGACCCACCCCGCCCACGGGCACCGACCACGGTGGCCCGACGCCGGGCCAGACCCTGGTCGTGCCGATCGACGACGTGCACACCGAGGTGGTCCGACCGACCGGCGCTGCCGGTCCCGACCACCGGTCGGTGCCAGCGCAGGACGAGCCGCCCGTACCCCCCGCTCGGCGGCGACGCCGCTGGCCCCTGGTCCTGCTGCTGCTGACCCTGCTGCTCGGCGCATCCGCCGCGGGCGGCTACCTGCTCTGGGACCGCGTCCTCGCACCGGTGACCCCGATCCCCTCGGTCATCGGTGCGCCCGCCGACAGCGGGATGGAGCAGTTGGAGCGCGCCGGGTTCGTGCCGGAGGTCACCGCGGAGCAGCTCCACGACCGGTCCGTGCCGCAGGGGCACGTGCTCTCCCAGGAGCCCCTGGGCGAGGCGCGCACCGGGACCGAGGTCGCGCTGGTGCTCTCCGCCGGGCCCCGCCAGGTCGAGGTCCCGGACGTGGTCGGCAGCACGACCGAGGAGGCAGTCACCGCCCTCGAGGAACGGGACCTGTCCGCGACGCTGGCGGCCATCCACCACGAGTCGGTGCCCGAGGGCGCCGTGATCGCCACCTTCCCGACGGCCGGGAGCACCGTCGATGAGCACAGCGAGGTGGAGGTCACCAGCAGCCTCGGACCCACACCCATCGCCGTCCCCGAGCTCACCGGGCTGACCCTGTCCGCCGCCCGCAGCGCCGTCGCCGAGCTCGAGCTCGAACTGGTGGTCGCCGAGCGACGGTTCGATGACGCCGCGCCACGCGACCGCGTCCTGACCCAGGACCCCGGACCGCAGCAGACCGTGTTCGCCGGCGACCGCATCGAGGTGGTGGTCTCCGACGGCCCCCGGCCGGTGGAGCTGCCCAACGTGCGCGGCGAGCGGGTCTCAGACGCCGTCGCGGCCCTGGAGGCGCTCGGCTTCGAGGTCGAGGTGGAGCGCCGCGGCGGGTTCAGTGCCTTCCTCAACCCGGACCGGGTCTACGACCAGGACCCGGGACCGGGGAGCACCCGGCTGCCCGGAGAGCGTGTCCAGCTCTACGCCTACGAGCCCTGAGCGGGCCGCGGGAGGGGCAGTCGCACCGGGAGCTCACCCGGTTGCTGGACCACGACCGTGCCCGTTGCGGGTCGCTGCCGTGCCCGCTGCTCCGCGAGGTCGACGTCCGCACCCTCGGCGAGGTGACCGCGCACCTCGATGCTGGAGACCGCGACACCGGGGCCGTCGGTACCGGGAACGACCTCGATGACCTCCAGGCGGAGCGCGCTGGACAGCACCGGCTCCTCGAAGCTGAGCAGCTGGCGCTGCCGCCCGAGGTCCTGCAGGTGTGCCCGCACCCGGACCTCGCCGTCGAACACCAGCTCCGCGATCGCGATCCGGCCAGCGCGTCGGTAGGCGTCCAGGTCGTGGTGGTCGCCGTTGGAGATGGCGACGGCCGTCACCCAGGCAGGGCGTTCCAGGTCCAGGTCGATGGTCTCGGGCACCTCCTCCGGCAGGCCGGCGGGGTCGCCGCGCCACGCCGTGAACGGATCTCCGTCCACCAACCCCTCTGCACGGAAGCTCCGGTCACCGTCGGCCGGTGCGGTGGTCAGGGTGGCGACGTCGCTCAGGGGGAGGCGCTCACCCAGCACCGGGTAGCGCTCCGCCGGGAAGGCGACGGGGTCGAGCGGAGCGTCCTGCTGGTCGGCGAAGGGACCGAGGCCCGCGACGAACAGCACCGTGGCCACCACCAGCGGGACGGCGACCAGGACCGCACCGATCAGCACCCGCCAGCGACGCAGCACCCGGGCCCGCCGACGACGGGGCCGAAGCTGCGGGGCACGCGCTGGCACCGCGGTCCGCTCGTCCGGGTCGAGGTCGAGCCCACAGGCCACGCACAGCTCCCGTGTGCGCGGGTTGACGGCCCCACAGCTGGTGCACCGCCGGGTCGCACCCCGTCCGCTGGCCGGTGGTGGGCGCACACCGGGATGCTGGCGGTCCCCGGTCGCCGCATCGCCGCTCGAGGCGTGGCCACCGCCCGCGCCTCCATCCACCTCCGCCGGCACCGCTTCGTCCGCAGCTTCGCCGTCCCGGGCCGCCTCCTCCCCAGCGGTGGCCGCCCGCCCGCACGCGGTGCAGAACCGGCCGGGCGGCGCCAGCAGCGCCCCGCAGTGCGGGCAGCCCGGTTCGGTGGCATCGGTCGCGGGAGGCTCGTCGGGCACGGAGGCGCAGATCCCTGTCGTGATGGGCGTGCTGTGGCTGCAGGACGTGGGGCGGGGGCAGCGTAGACCGCGCGGGCAGCGCCGCCCGGCCGAGCCGTGCCAGGGGACCGCGACGCAGGCGGCGCGACGGGGGGCGCAGGTCCCGGTGCTAGCCTCCCCCGACGCCCACGGACGCGCCGGAGCGGCGCCGCAGGTGCGGCGGGAGGACGAACGTAACCGTGACGCGAGAGGACACCTCGATGGTCGTGGTGATGCGTGGTGGTGCCAGCGAGACCGACGTCGAGAAGGTCGTGCACGCCATCTCCGAGGTCGGCGGTGACGCCTTCGTCTCCCGTGGCAAGAACCAGACCATCATCGGGCTGGTCGGGGATCTGACCCACTTCGCCGAGCTGCCGTTGCACGCCTTCCCCGGCGTGGAGGACGTGATCCGCGTCTCCAAGCCCTACAAGCTGGTCAGCAACGACGCCCACCCGAGGCCCTCGACCATCTGGGTCGGGGACGCGCCCGTCGGCCGGGACACGGTGACGCTGATCGCCGGTCCGTGCGCGGTGGAGACCGAGGAGCAGACCCGCGCGGCCTGCCGGATGGCCAAGGAGGCCGGAGCGACGATCCTGCGGGGCGGGGCCTACAAGCCCCGCACCTCCCCCTACGCCTTCCAGGGACTGGGTGAACCGGGGCTCGACCTGCTCCAGACGGTGGCCCGTGACCTCGAGCTGCCCTTCGTCACCGAGGTGGTCACCCCCGCCGACGTGGAGACCGTGGCCTCCAAGGCCGACATGCTCCAGGTCGGTGCCCGCAACATGCAGAACTTCCAGCTGCTCAAGGAGGTCGGCATGGCGGGCCGGCCGGTCCTGCTCAAGCGCGGGCTGACCGCCACCATCGACGAGTGGATCATGGCCGCGGAGTACATCGCCCAGACCGGCAACCTGCAGATCGTGCTGTGTGAGCGCGGCATCCGTACCTACGAGCCGCTCACCCGCAACACCCTGGACGTGTCCGCGGTCCCGGTGGCCCAGTCACTGTCACACCTGCCCGTGGTGATCGACCCGTCCCACTCCGGCGGCAAGCGGGAGCTGGTGCTGCCCCTGACCCGCGCTGCGATCGCCGTCGGTGCCGACGGCGTGATCGTCGACGTGCACCCGCGCCCGGAGACGGCGCTGGTGGACGGCCCGCAGGCGTTGGTCAAGGAGGACATCGTCCTGCTGCGCGAGACCATCGCCCGCTTCGCGGAAGCCGGTGGTCGCGAGGTGGCACGCATCGACCAGCAACGCAACACCGGAGCCTGGGGACGCTCCGCCGCCGGCGTGTGACCTCAGCCTGCAGCTTCGGCGGTGGCACCGCCCCCGGCGGCGTCCACGGCCGACACCGAACGCGCGCCCGCCGCGGCGGCCAGAGCGGTGTCCAGCGGGGTGGTCACGATCCCCGGGTACCACGCCGCGAGCCGGTCGTCCCGGACGATGGCGTCGTGGGCGGCCGAGGGCAGCAGGCCCACGGCCAGGGACGGTGAGACCCCGGCGAGGCTGGCCGCGGACAGCGCCACGGCCTCCGGCGGCAGGTACGGCACGTGCAGGGGGAACCCCCGGCCGGTGCCGAGGACCGCGCGGGTGCGCCGGACCAGCTCCGCGTAGGTCACCACGTCCGGCCCACCGATGTCGAGGGTGAGGTGGCGACCGGGCGGCTGCTCGACCACCGCGACCAGGAGCGCGAGCAGGTCGTCCACCGCGATCGGCTGGGTCAACGACCGCGACCAGGGGGCCTCGAGCGCGACGGGTGAGCGCGCCGCCGCCACGAGCAGATCGAAGGAGGCGCTGCCCTCCCCGAGCACGATGCCGGCGCGCAGCTCGGTGACGGGGACCGCGCCACGGCGCAGCTCAACCCCCGCCTGCTGCCGCGCGTACAGGTGCACCGAGGTGGTGGACAACCGTGCCTCGTCCACCAGTCCACCGAGGTAGACGGTGTGACGGACCCCGGCCAGATCGGCCCCGTCACGGAAGGCGGCGGCCGCGTCCCGCTCCCGCGCCACCAGGCCCCGAGCGGAGCTCCCCATACCGTGGACCAGGAAGTAGGCCGCCTCCACGCCGTCGGCGGCGCGCAGCACCGCCTGCTCGGACTCCACCCGTCCCTCCACCACCTCGACGTCCCCACGCCACGATGCGGTCAGCCGGGTGCGGTCCCGGACCAGGCAGCGCACACGATGGCCGGCTGCCAGCAGCCGCGGCACCAGAGCGCCGCCGACGAAGCCGGTCGCGCCGGTCACGAGCAGGTCCATACGTTCCTCCTGTGGGCGTCCCTGGGGGGCCTGGGTGTCGCCTCCTGCCACCGAGGGCGGCCCCGCGCTCATCGGTCCCCGGGCGGCGCCAGGACCTCCACCAGCGCCTCGGCGGCACGACGGCACGCCGCGGCGTCGACGTCGAGGTGGGTGACCAGCCGCAGCAGGTGCGGTCCGAAGGCCCCCACCAGGACGCCGCGCTGTGCCAGGTCGGCCGCCACCTCGGTGGCGCTGCGGGCACCGGTACCGATGTACAGGATGTTGGTGGTGACCGCCGCCGGGTCCACGAGGCCCTCGTGCACGGCTGCCACCCGGTCGGCGATCGCCCGCGCGTTGGCGTGGTCCTCGGTCAGGCGGTCGCGGTGGTGGGCGAGGGCGTAGCTACCGGCCGCCGCCAGGATGCCGGCCTGACGCATCGCGCCACCGAACCGTCGGCGCCACAGGCGGGCGTCGTCGATCACGGCGGCAGGGCCGACCGCCACCGACCCGACCGGCGCGCCGAGGCCCTTGGACAGGCAGACGCTCAACGCCGTGAAGCTCCCACCGACCGCGGCCGGGTCCTCGTCCGTGGCGGCCAGGGCGTTCCACAGCCGCGCGCCGTCACCGTGGAGGGGGACACCCCGCTGCTCGGCCACGCCGCGCAGCGCCATGAGCCGGTCGTGGCCGTGCACGGCCCCGCCGCCGCGGTTGGTGGTCTCCTCGACGCTGATCGCCCCCACCTCGGTGTTGGGGAAGCCGACCGGGCGCAGCGCCGAACGCACCAGCTCCGCGTCGAGGCGACCCCGGTCGCCGGTCACCGTGCGGAACTGGACCTGGGCGTTGATGGCGGCGGCACCGGCCTCGTAGGCGACGATGTGCGCGTCCGCCTCGCACACCACCTCGGTGCCCGGTGGCACGAGCGCACGGAGCAGGACCTGGGTGGCCATGATGCCGGTGGGGGTCAGCAGCGCGGCCTCGTGGCCGAGCAGTCCCGCGACCTCCTCCTCGAGGGCGCGGACGCTCGTGTCCTCCCCGTACTGGTCGTCGCCCACCTCGGCCATGGCCATGGCCTGGCGCATCCCCGGTGTGGGGCGGGTGACGGTGTCGGAGCGCAGGTCGATGGGGCCGCTCACAGGAGGTCCTCCACCCCGGCGAGCAGCGCGTCGTGGACGAGGTCCCCACCGGCAACCAACCCCGGTTCCCGCTCGCCGGCCAGCTCGCCGGACACCTCGGTGATGCGGCCGCCGGCCTCCTCCACCAGCAGCCGGCCGGCCGCCCAGTCCCAGGGCTTGAGGGCGAACTCGACGTAGCCGTCGAGTCGGCCGGCGGCGACCCACGCGAGATCGAGGGCGGCGGCACCGCCGCGCCGGATATCGCGGACCTCCGCGAGCAGCTGCGCGACCACGCGCCCCCAGGCCGACCGGACGGCCGCGCGGTAGGAGAAGCCGGTGGCCACCAGCGCCCTCGACAGGGACCGGGGCGAGGTCACCGTCAGGCGTCGGTCGCCGAGCCACGCCCCGTGTCCGCGCGCAGCGCTGAACACCTCACCGTTGGGTGGGTGGACCACGGCGGCGGCCACGGCACCGTCCCGGTCGACGCAGGCGATGGACACGCACCACAGCGGTTGGCCGTAGAGGAAGTTCACCGTGCCATCGAGGGGGTCGATGACCCAGGTGCGCCCGGTGCTGCCCTCGCGCTGCCCCGCACCCTCCTCACCGAGGATGCCGTCGTCGGGGAGTACCCCGAGCAACCGCTCCACGATCGCGCGCTCGGCCGCCGCGTCTGCGGCGGACACCGGATCGGTGGCGGAGGACTTGTGGTCCACGCCGAGGTCGGCGCCGGCCGCCAGATCGGCGGCGTAGCCGAGCAGCAGCTCCCCCGCCGCGACGCCGGCCTCCACGGCCAGGGCACGCAGGCGTGCGGGATCGGTGTCCATCTGCGCTCCTACGGGTCATCGAGGGGGCGGGCTGCGGTCGGTGCGAGCCGACAGCACGAGCGTACGAGGTCGCTGCTGCACCACCGTGACGACCCGTCATCCACAGGCTGGACGGGATCCAACCCCACGCAAGCGCCGACGTCGGCGACGCTGCCCACCATCACGGGCCCGGCACCGGGCCCACCGAGGAGACAGGGAGACCATGCACCTGCAACCGCCACCGCTGTGCACCTGGGACGAGGCCGAGGACCTGCTGCTGGTCGGCGCCGAGAGCGACCTGCAGGCCGGCTACACGCCGCTGCCCACCCTCGCCGCCTTCTCCGGGGACGAGGCCGTCGCGCTATGCGTGCTGCGCCCCCTCGACGAGCGCGGGCCGGTCCCGGCGCTCGTGGAGGTGCTGGCGCTGCTGCTGCCCTGCGAGGTGGACCGCCTCGCCCTGCTGCTGCCGGGTCGGGCCTGGTCCCTGGACGACCCCATCCCGCCGGTGTGCGACGCCGGCGATCTGCGCACGCCGGTGGTGGTGGTGATCACCGCCGACGGCACCGAGCACCCGTGCCGTCCCCGCTCACGGGTGCTGCGCATCGACGCGGGCGCCGACGGCTCCGCCCACCTCGAGGCCTGCGAGGTGGCCGAGCCCTGGGAGATGGAGGCGCCGGTAGTGGATGCGGTGCGGATCCTGCTCGACGAACGCGGCCGGCTCGGACCACAGGCCGAGCAGGCGGAGCTGGTGGCCCAGCTCGGCCGGGTCGTGCTGCTCGGGCACGAGCTCGCCCTCTCCCCGCGGCTCACCGACCAGCTGACCCTGGCCAGCGCGGTGTGAGCCGAGCTGCCGGCGCCCTACCCTGACCGGCGGACGCGATCCGAGGTGGAGCGGTGAACGAGCGCACGCAGTGGACCGAGGCGCAGTGGCGGCAGGCACTGGACGCGGACGCCTACCACGTCCTGCGGCAGGCAGGGACGGAGCGGCCCTTCACCGGGGCGTACTGGGACACCACCACCCCCGGCGTCTACCGGTGTCGCGGCTGCGGCACGGAGCTGTTCCGTTCCGAGACCAAGTTCGACGCCCACTGTGGCTGGCCGAGCTTCTACGCCCCGCAGGAGCAGGACGCGGTCACCCTCCACACCGACCGCACCCTCGGGATGGTGCGCACCGAGGTCCGGTGCGCCACCTGCGACGGCCACCTCGGTCACGTCTTCGAGGACGCGCCGGACCAGCCGACGGGGCTGCGGTACTGCATCAACTCCGCCGCCCTCGACCTCGAGGAGGCTCCGGAGCAGGCCGGCTGACGCGACCCGGCGTCAGCTGCGGCCCTGCGGGTCGTCGGTGTCACCGCCGTCGTCGGACGGCGGCGGGACGTCGAGTTCGCCCGAGACGTCCACGTCCCCGGACTTGACCTTCGCGCCGTACTCGTCCACGTACTCCTGGCCGGACAGCAGCATGATCTCGTACATCAGCTCGTCGGTGGCGGACCGCAGCACGAAGGGGTCCTCGCGCCGCTCGTAGTAGCGGCTGAGGTCCAGCGGGCTGCCGTACCGCATCAGCACGGGACCACGCTTGGGGATCCGGGCACCGGTGGGCAGGGCCAGGTCGGTCCCCCGGATACCGCAGGGGATGATGGGCACCTCCGCCTCCAGGGCCATCCGTACCGGCCCGGTCTTGCCGCGGTACAGCCGTCCGTCGGGGCTGCGGGTGCCCTCCGGGTAGATGCCGAGCAGCTCACCGCTACGCAGGATCTCCACGCCGGTGGCCAGACTCGCGTCGCCTTCGCCCTTGCCCCGCCGCAGGGGCACGACACCGGTGCCCTGGAAGAACCACTTGGTCCGCCAGGAGTCCCAGTAGTCGGCCTTGCCCAGGAAGTAGACCGGCCGGGCGACGTTCATCGGCAGCACGAGGGAGTCGATGAAGGAGAGGTGGTTGCAGGCCAGGATCGCGGGCTCGCGTTCCGGGATGTTCTCCAGCCCCTCCACCGTCACCTGGAGGTACGGGTTGAGCACCGGTGGCAAGCCCCGCTTGAGTACCCGGTACATCCGTGGTGCGTCCTGCATCCCCGCCACGTGCGCTCCTCTCCCTGCTCCGCTCCGGGTCCAGCCGCCCGGGGGCGTGGCAGCCGCGACGCCGGGCTCAGGCCCACCACCTGCGGGGCTGCCGGCTGTACCGGTGGCGTTCCGCACGGTTCCTCGCTGCCACCTCGCTAGCCTAGGGAGGCACCCGGGGGGCGTCGAGCCTCGAACCCCCCGCGAACCGTGCCCGCGACCCGACCGCGTCGGGGCATCCGCCCCGAACGTGGCCCACCCGGAGGAACCGTGGCCGAGGACATGGGAACCTGGCCGCCCGAGCAGGCGACGGTCCTGCTCGAGGTCCTGAGCGAGGCAGGCCTCAAGCCCGACGCCAAACGCACCCGTGAGGGTGTCCTGGTCACGGTGCCTGACGAGCAGTCCGACGAGGCCCACCGCCAACTGGTGGCCAACATGGACCGCATCGCCAGCGCCGCTCGCCAACCCAAGGGCCAGGGCAACCGTTCGCGTCGCCCCCGTGAGGTCAAGGGCGCGGACAACCCGCAGCCCAAGGACCAGCAGCAGATGGCCAGTGAGCGCCTGCAGCGCATCGCCCGGCCCCTGGGCCTGATCCTGATCGCGCTGCTGCTGTTCGCCACCGTGGGCCGCATCAACGCCGTGGCCGCCTTCGTCGTGCTCGGCGTGCTGATCTACGTCATCGGCAAGCGCGCCCAGCAGCAGGGCGGCGGTCAGGGCGGGTCCGGGCCGGGTCCGCTGCGCTGACCAGCCGCCGGTCCCCGCGTGGACATCAGCCCAGCGTCTCGCGCAGGAAGCGCACCTGGGTGGTGAGCAGCCGCTCGGCCACGGTCTCCTGCGGCGTCATGTGCGTCACCCCCGACAGCGGGAGCACGCGGTGGTCGCGCCCGTCGGCCAGCAACGCGGCCGACAGCCGCAGCGTGTGCGCCGCGACCACGTTGTCGTCAGCCAGACCGTGGATCAGCAGCAGCGCGGGTGGGTGCAGCGACGGCCACGGGCGGGCCTCTGGCAGCGAACCCGTGCCATCGACGAGGCTGGACCGGCGGTAGGCCTCCGGGTCCTGGTCGGGATGGCCGAGGTAGCGCTCGGTGTAGTGGGTGTCGTACAACCGCCAGTCGGTGACCGGTGCACCGGCGATCGCCGCCCGGAACACCTCGGGCGCACGCAGCACGGCCAGGGCCGCCAGGTAGCCGCCGAAGGACCACCCCCGGATCGCCACGCGGTCGAGGTCGAGCCGGGGCTCGGACCGGGCGATCGCGTGCAGGGCGTCGATCTGGTCCTCGAGCACCGCCGTGGCCAGGTCACGGTGCACCGCCCGCTCCCACACCGGCCCACGGCCCGGACTGCCACGCCCGTCGGTGACCAGCACCGCGAAGCCCTGGTCGGCCAGCCACTGCGAGGCGAGGTAGGGGCCGGGCCCCGAGAGCACCCGCTGGGCGTGGGGGCCGCCGTAGGGGTCCAGCACCACGGGCAGCGGTCCGGTGCTGGCGTCATCACTGGGCAGGAGCAGCGCGGTGCGTAGACGCCGTTCACCGGCCGAGGTGAAGCGGGGGCGCGGGGTGACGCTCGGTGGCTCCGACACCACCTCGAGCGGGTGGACGACGAGGTGCTCCTGGCCCCGCTCGTCACGGTGCCGCCAACCGACGGTCACGGTCGGGCGCACACGATCGACCACCGAGGTCGTCTCGACCCAGGGGGCCTCCTGGTCGGCGGGCAGGACGCGATCGGGGGCCCAGCACCGCTGGCCCGGCACCACCGAGCGCAGCCCCGGCCCCTCCCCCGCCGTGTCGCTGCGCACCACAGCGTCGCGGCCCGGGGCCAGCAGCACCTCGTAGGGGTCGATCCGGGTCGGGTCGTCGGCCGGGCTGGCCAGCACCGTGACCACCTCGATGCCGTCGCTGCCGTCGGGTGCCGGGAGATCCCCGGCCGCGACGATGCTGCGGACCTGCAGCCCCGGTGGCGTCAGCGCGGTGCCGTCGAGGCACAGCGTCCGGCTGCCACCCGGACCGTGGTCCGCACGGTCCTCCACGGTCAGCAGGCGGTCGCCCAGCCACCTCGGTGTGCCCGGTACGAGCTCCACCCAGCACGCGTCGTCCCAGCTGCGCACCGGGTGGGTCTGACCGGTCTCCGGTGTGACGGTGCGCACGTGGGCGCTGGTCTGGTCCCGGGGCTGCAGCAGCACCGTGAGGGGGTCACGCCCCCAGGACACCGCCGCGAGGTACTCCCCGCGCTCCCGCTCCCACTGCACCTCGGTCCTGGTCCCGGTCGCCACGTCCACCACCCACAGGCTGACCGCAGCGTTGGTGGTCCCCGCCGCCGGGTAGGGGTGCACGCGCGCGGGCGCTGCCGGGTCGGAGGGGTCGGCGATGGTCCAGGACGCGACGGCGCGTTCATCCACCCGAGCGACGGCCACGCGCCCTCCGCCTGCCTCCCACCAGAACCCACGGCTGCGCCCCATCTCCTCCGCCGCGACGAACTCCGCGCGCCCCCAGGTGACGCCTGCCTCCACCACCAGCGGGCGGCTACGTCCGGGCTGCGCGGGGTCGTCGAGCTCGAGCAGGTGCAGGCCACCGCCGGCGTGGTAGGCGATCGCCCGCCCGTCCGGTGCGGGGCGGGGGTCGAAGGGGCCCGGTGCGGTGTCGTGGGTCACGACCCGGCCCGTGGCCAGCTCCACGGTGTGCAGGGCGCCACCGAGCACGAAGGCCGCCAGCGTCCCGGCGTCGTCCACGGCGTAGGAGACGATGCCGTCCGCCTGCTCCCGGGCCCGCTCCCGGCGTGCCCGCTCCTCAGCGGAGAGCCCGCCGCTGTCGGCTCCGAGGTGGCGGGCGTCCACCAGGGTGGTGGTCCGACCGGAGACCGGGTCGTGACGCATCAGGTGGGTGACCGGGTCGTCGCCGGCCGCGGTGCGCAGGAACAGCACCACGGGACCGTCAGGGGTCAGCAGCGGGGTGAAGGCCCGCGGGACACCCAGGGTGAACCGTCGGGTCCGGGCGTGCTGGCGTGGGAAAGGGACGGTGCTCACGGCGCGGGCTCCTCACCTGGCGTCGACGGGCCGGCCCCGATATCGACGACCACCGGACGGTGGTGGCTGGCGAGTTGCACCGGATCGTCGGTGGCCACCATCGCGGCGTTGACCTGTAGCCGGGGGCTGACGAACACGAAGTCCTGCCGGGTGCTGGGATCGACCGTGGGGTAGGTCAGTCCGGCGCCGCTGCCCGCCACGGCGTGGGCGTCCTGGAGCCGCTCGGCCAGGGCCGCGGCCACGGGGGATCGGACGGACTCGTTGAGGTCCGCGCCGATCACCGAGGGCTGCTCGATGGTGGCGAGGTAGTCCAGCAGCTCGGAGAGGTTGGTCCGCCGGACCGCGGGCCGCAGCCCGAACTGGACCGCGGTGACCGACACCCCGAGCCCGCTGGCGCTGAGGATCGCGTGGGTGGCCTGCCGCGCGGGGACGTCGCGGGGCGTGGTGAGCGGCACCAGGGCACTGGCCCGGACCCGCACGTCCTCGTGGGCGAGGATCGCGGTGCCGGTGCCCCGCCTGCCGGCCCGCGCGACGATGTCCAGGCCGGCGAAGCGCGCCAGGGCCTTGAACCGGCCCGTGGAGGGGATCTCGGTCAGGCACACCACATCCGGCGCCAGGCTCGCGAGCACACGGCCCGCGGCCACGGGATCCAGACCACCGCTGACGTTGTAGGCGACCAGACGCATCAGGCGTGCTCCCCAGGACCCGAGGTGTCACCCTCGAGCGCCAGCAGCCCGGCACCGACCACCCCGGCGTCGTCCCCGAGGACGGCGAGCTTGACCGGCGGTGGCTCCCGCCAGGCGGAGCCGACCAGGTGCGCCGCCATCGTCCGACGCGCGGCATCCAGCATCCACGGATCGGCAGCCGCGGCTGCACCACCGCCCAGCAGGATCAGCTCGGGGTCGAGCACGGATCAGCTCGGGGTCGAGCACGTTGACCAGTGAGGCGAAGGCCACGCCGAGCCAGCTGCCGGCCTCCTCCAGGACCTCCCGGGCGATGCGATCGCCCGACCGGGCTGCAGCGGTGACCTCCTTGCCACCCACGTACTCCAGGTCCCGCAACGAGGTGACGGTGTTGGGGTCGACGAGGCGGTCCCGTGCCAGCGCGCCGATCGCGGTACCCGAGGCGTAGGCCTCCAGGCAGCCACGGTTGCCGCAGGGGCAGGGACGGCCGTGCTCGGAGACCACGACGTGGCCCACCTCACCGGCGAACCCCGACGCACCGGTCAGCAGCCGGCCACCGACGACCAGTCCCCCACCGACGCCGGTCCCCAGGGTCGCCAGGATGAGATCACCGACCCCTGCGCCGGCACCGGCACGCTGCTCGCCGAGCGCAGCCACGGAGGCGTCGTTGGCGACGACGACGTGACCACCGACCGACTCCCGCAGCGTGGCGGCCAGGGGCAGGTCCCTGACCGCGATGTTGGGCCCGTAGCGCACCTCCCCGTCCCCGGTGACCAACCCCGCCATGCCGATGCCCACGGGCAGCTCGGCGCCGATCTGCTCACGCAGGCCGGTCACCAGCTCCGCCAGGCTCCCGAGCAGGTTGGTGGGATCATCCGCCGGCGTGGGGCGTCGGTCCCGCTGGACGATCGTGCCCTCCGGGGTGACCAGGGCGGCACGCAACTGCGTGCCCCCGATGTCGATGCCGATGCCGTGACCGCCCATCAACCGTCTCCCCTCTCCTGCGTGGTGTCGGTGGACGCCCCGGGAGGCCGGGGACCCGGGTCCTGGTCCAGCGGTATGCGCTCGACGCCCGACCCGGGCCGCCGTGATCGCGAGCTCTGCGCCGTCGGGCCAGCCTCGTCTCCCTCGGCTCGCCGGTCCGGTGGTGGCTCCAGCAACGCCCGGGCGGCGGCGGACAGGTGGCGGGCCGCCTCCGTGAGATGGTCGAGCAGCTCGGGCCGGGTCTCCTCGAGCGTGCGTGCCAGGGTGCACAGAGGACAGATGCCGCACAACTCCGGGCGGTGGTGCCCACCCGTGGTAGGGCCCTGGCTCGACCGATCAGGGCCCTCACCGGCCTCGGCGGGGTCCTCCTCCGGCGCGGCTGCGGCCCGGCGCCCGTGGGTCGGTCCCTGGTCCGACCCCGTGGCCTCGGCGCCGGACCCGCCGGAGCGCTCCTCGTCGGTCGATGCGTCCTCGGGCCGCCAGCCCGCGGGGCGTCGCGACGCCCTGAACGCCTCGACCGGGTCCACCGCATCGAGGTGCTCCACCTCCGTAGCCGAGGCCCACCAGGGCTGGTGCTCCCCGCTCATGTCGGTGCCACGCCGGCGGGCTGCGCGGCGAAACGGACCTCGAGCCGCCCGTCGGACAGCCGCGCGCCGGCGACGCTACGACGCACCAGCGCCGCAGGGAGTGGCACGTTGCGCCGCAGCCCGGCCACCGTCACCTGCAGGGTGTCACCGTTGCGGGACAGCTCGAGGTCGTCCTCCACGGCGAAGGGGAGGCCGAGCAGCAGCCAGGCGTCCTCGCCCTCGGTGACCACCTCGAGAGGAGGCTGGTGGTGGAGCAGGTCACTGGGGTCGAGCACGCCGTAGGTCCGGGCCCCGAGGTCGGACAACGCCCGGGGTCCGATCACCTCGTCTTCGAGCAGTGGAACCTCCAGCACCGGTGTCGGCGCGAAGGCCGCGCGGGCCGCCGAGAGGTGCTCATGATGGCGTTGCTGCCAGCGCACCAGGTAGGGATCGACCACGTCGGGGGGCAGGATGCGGTTGACCACCACGGCGTCGATGCCGTACCCGAACAACGACAGCGAGGTGGCGGTCCGCTGCGCTTCCGCCAGGACGATGCGCTCGGGGTTGACCACCAACCGCACGCTGCTGCGTGCCGTATCGGTCAGCAGGGCGTGGACGTCCGCGAGCTGGCTGTGCAGAGCCGTCGCAGCGTCCACCACCTCCTCGTCGGGCAGCGGGAGCCCGTCTCCGCCCGTTCCCCGGGGACGGGCCAGGGGGGCGATCGCACGGACGACCGCCCGCGACGGACCAAGCACGCGATCGCTGTAGAAGCGCAGGGCGTCGGGCAGGGTCAGCAGCTTCAGCGTCTCCGCGGTCGGGGCGCAGTCGACCACGATCAGGTCGTAGCGGCCCGCAGCGACCTGGCTGCGCAGATCGATCAGGGCGAACAGCTCATCGAGACCAGGCAGCAGGACCAGCTCCTCCGCGGCGACCCGGTCCACGCCGCCCCAGTGGAGCAGCGCGGTCAGGTAGTCGCGGACCTGCCCCCAGTGGCGTTCCAGACGGTGCTGCGCGTCCAACTGCTGGGCATCGAGGAGGTGGCCATCCCCCAGCATGACCGGCGTCGGTCGGTCGCCGAGCGGTGAGGCGAAGGCATCCGCCAGGGAGTGCGCGGCGTCCGTGGAGGTGACCAGCACGCGCTGTCCCCGCCGGGCCGCAGCAACGGCGGTGGCCGCGGCGATCGAGGTCTTCCCGACGCCGCCCTTTCCGGTGAACAGGACCACGCGGGTCAGGATCGTCTCCGGTCATCGACTGCCCTCGTCCCGAGGCTAGCCGCCCACGCCCCGGCGGGGGGTGTGCAGGTGCCCCGACCGGCAGGTCAGGCCGGCCCCCGTCCGAGGGTGCTGGCGAGCACTACCGCGACCAGCCCGATCGTCACGCCCAGGACCCCCCACGCCAGGACCCGACCGTCGGCGATCGGTGACCGCCCGGCCGCGTGCCGTTGGAGGTCGACCAGGCTGACCGCCCACACCGCGAGTGCGGCCAGCAGGAGCACCACCGCCGCAGGCGTCAACCCGGCCGCGATCAGCGTTGCGACGCCACCACCGCCCCACAACGCCCACAGCAGCAGCCGACCCAGCCCGGTCCCGATCTGACCACGCAGGAGGTGACCGATCCCGGGGGCGGCAGCGCTGGCGACCATGGCGGGTCCCAGCGGGACGGCGGGGGGCCGCTCCTGCGGACCGCGGCTCGTGGGGCCGAAACCGGTCCGAGGGCTGGCGCAGATGGCGCAGGTCAGTGCGGTCAGGGAGGTCCAGGCGCCACACGCCCCGCAGCGCCACTCCACGACCTCACCATGGAGCCGGACGTCCCGGCCCGGGTCGTCCGCAGCCGCGGCTGTCGGGTCCTGCGTCCCGGTGGGCGTTCCCCCGTGGTCCGCTGCGGGCTCTGCTGGCGGTGACGGTGGATCACCCCCGTCCGCGGGTGGGGCCGCCGGCTCCGGGGGGGCGAAGCTCGCGTAGCACTGGGTGCACCAGGGCGCGTCCGCGGCGTTGCGGGCACCGCACTCCGGGCACCTCACGGCGTCAACCCGGCAGCGGTGCGGGCCTCGATCTGGACGGCGTCCTTCAGCCCCCACAACCCACGCCGGACGGCGCCGCGGAAGGCCCTGAGTACCGTGATTGGCCGTGGTTGGGGGGTCCGGGCCACCAGCAGATGATGCACGACCGTGCCCCCGTGGGTCGGCTCCAGCCAGAACTCGCTGCGCCCGACCAGGTCACCGGCGAGCCCGAGGGTGAACCCCAGATCGTGGCGGTAGCCGTGCGGTCGCAGCACCAGGCGCAGTTGGCGCCCCCACCCCGCGTGCAGGCTGACCGTCCACCGTTCATCCCCCGGGCCACCGACGGCCGGCGCGACGTCAAGGCGCGGCCACCACCCCGGCCAGGCGGCGATGTGGGTGAGGCGCCGGTACAGCAGGGCCTCGGGCGCCCGGACGAAGGCGGCATCGTCGGCGTACAGCAGCTGCGTGTCCGGCAACGGACACGACACCTCCTCCACCACGCTCACACCTCCTGCGCCGGGATGACCTCGTCGAGGAAGGCGGTGATGGTGGCGGCCACCAGCGGCCCGTCCTCGTCGAGCTGCGGGACGTGGTAGCTGTCACGACACACCAGTTCGCGGAGATCACGGCTGCCTGCGAACTCCAGCACCTCACGGGCGTTGTTCGGGGACACCGTGTGATCCTCCAGGGAGCGGACGACCAGCAGCGGTGCGGTCACATCGAGCAGACCGGCACGCACACGGTCGAGCTCCACCAGCAGCGACCGTGCCGCACGCGCGGGAACGAGCGCGTAGGAGCCCTCCTCGACCCCGTCGCGGGCGATGTCGTTGGCGGGCATCCCCGCGAGTTCGCGCGGGATGAAGGGCACCACGTACTGCAGCAGGCCGGAGAGCTTCGGCAGGAGCCCCGCCGGTGCCCGCACCGAGGGGTTGATCACCACCACCGCGGCGATGTCCTGTGGCCGACGGGCCGCCACGTCGAGGGCGAGGGTGCCACCCATGGAGTGCCCGATCACGGCGACGCGGCTACATCGCTCGCCGAGGTGGTCGACGAGGCGGTCGACCGCGGCGTACCAGTCCGCGTAGCGGGTCCTGGCCAGGTCATGGTGGCTGGTGCCGTGTCCCGGCAACAGGGGCACCTCGACGGTGTAACCGTGGGCGGCGAGGTGCTGCCCGAGCGGTCGTGTACCGATGGGGTTGCCGGTGAAGCCGTGGACGACGATGACCGCCTCACGCCCCCGTCGACCGTGTCCGACCGCCGACCACGGCTCTGCGCCCGGGATGCTGACCGCCGCGTCCACCTCACCGCTCCTGGGTCCGTGTCCACCACCCGCACGTGTGGAACATGGTCACCGTAGCGGCACCTCCTAGGCTCGCCCGGTACCCCTGCCCAGGGAGTCCGACCATCGGGCCTGGTCGCACGCTCACGCTCGGGGCGGCGCTGCTGACGGCGGCGACGCTCCTGCTGCTGCGCGCCTTCCTTCCCGGCCTGCTCCTGGTCCAACCGCCCGCGGGCGGGCTACGGCTGCCAGCCGCTGTCGCGGTCAGCGTCGTGGTGCTGTGCCTGGTCCCGCTGGCCGGAGCGCTGGCCGTCCCACGTCACCCCCGGGTGGTGTGGGCCGGTTCCGTCCAACTGGCGGCGATCGCGTTGCTCGCGCTGGTGCCGAGCCCCTCCGGACAGCTGCTGACCGTCATCGCCGGGCTCGGCAGCGCCGCCGGGCTGCTCGGTCTGGTGGCCCTGGCCGGCACCACCCCGGCACCGCGCGACGTGCGACTGGGCATCCTCGGCGGGCTGGCCGCCGAAGGGCTGGTCCGCACCGCCACCGGCGGCCTCGGGTTGCTGTGGTCCGGCACCGTCGCGGCCGGTCTGCTCGCCGTCCTCCTGGCAGCGGCGCTGCTCGGGCTCGCACGATCCCGGGCGTTCGAACCCACGGCGGAGGAGGCGGCGACCCGCCCCCTGTCCCCGGCGCTGGTGACGTGGGGCTGGCTGCTCCCAGCGGTGGTGCTGACCGGCGCCCTGACCGGTGTGCCGGGGCGCATCGCGGTGGCCACGGGGTGGACCAGCGCCCAGGCTGCCAGCGCGACCGCCACCTCGCTGGTGCTGACGATCCTGGCGGCGCTGCTCGCACCCCGCCTGCCGGCATCGCGCCTGGGCCCCGTGGCTGCGGCCCTGGTGCTGGTGGGCACCGCCGCGAGCCTTCCGGTGGCTGGCTGGCCGGCGGTGCTCGGGCCACCGGCGGCCGCCATCGGTGTCGGAGCCTTCGCGGGGATCGTGTCGCCCCGCGACCGCCGGCTGACCCCGCAGCGTCGCGCCATCGCACCAGCGCTGCCGCTGGCCGGGGCGATGGCGATCCTGCTCGCCTACGAGTTGGCCCCGTCCGTGGGCCTGCCCGCCAACGTCCGGCCCCTGCTGCTCCTTGCCGTCGCCCTCGGCGCCGCGGCCCTCGCTGTGGTCGCCGGCCGCCCCGCACACACCGCGACGGTACGGGGGCGCCTGCAGACGCTGCCGATGGTCACGGCGGTGCTGG
>SL_7KL_010_BRINEDRAFT_10000214_pt1 | contig 26336 bp, 26 predicted proteins | sample SodLak_010_BRINE_FD_10663 | JGI IMG/M metagenome (IMG submission 10663)
GCTTTTCCTTCTTCCCAACCTAAGCCGGGGTTATCTGAACTTACTTTAGCTAGCATATAGAGCGTTAGAATAGCACGCATTCCGTAGTACGAAAAACGCTCCCATAACTCAGTAAAAAATAATACATAGAGCCCAACGGGATGACCGAATAGTTCTCTTTTGTGAGGTGGTGTTAAGGTTTGGTTCATGATTTTTCTTTGTTTAATTGTAATTGTATTTACATAGAATTTTAATATTCTATTTTGAGATTATAAAAGTTAAATTCAATTTTGATTCCAAAATATTTCAGGTTTTACATAAAAAACAGTGTCGATAAAATAAAGAATGCCTTTATTTGTAAGCACATTTTCATCGTGTAAATCTTCTAATATAAGCCCTAATTCCGGCTGAAAATAATCGTGATTTTTAGTATTAATGAATCCATTAGCTTTTAAAAAGACTTTTACTTGATTTAGATTCGTAAGGCAATCCGCTTTTATAAAATTTTGTCCTACTACAGCAAATAAATCATTATCAAGCATATAAAAGCCAAGGAAATGATAAGCAGTGTCTGCAAAAAAATAATTATGCAAAAGTAGATTGTGAAAATAATCTTCCCACGAAGCATAATAAATGGAATCATTTAGTTTAAATACACGGCGATCATCCTTAATGTAAACTTTTTGCTCTGCCCCTTCTGATATAAAGTTTTCTTGAGAAATAGTATCAAGAAAAAGATTATTATCCTTTGCAAAATTAATTAGTTGCTCTTTTTCTTTTGCTTTGTTTTGGTGTTTTTTTTCAGCCACAGGGCTTGTTCTTTGGCCTGTTCTAAGGTGACGGGTGATTGCTTGGATAATTGCATCATAGCTACTTCCGCTCTTTCCTGAAAGGATATTTTGTAATTCATATTTTATCGATTTAATATTCACTAAAAATTATTTGTTTCCAAATTTACTAAGTATCTCCTTGAATATGGATATTCTATTCAAACAAAATTTAGGGATTTTGTTTTATTGTTTTCAAAATCTTTTAATTCTGTGTGCTTTTCAATATTCTCACCCCATTTCATCATCTTGCTGCAAATCTTTATGAATCAATAGAAAGTTACCTTTATTTCTCTCTTCAAAACTCAATTCATCTTTGGGTGGAAATAATTTGTTGATTTTTCTTGAAAGCTTCAAAAACTGCAAAAATCGCTCTTCACCAGAAAGTTTCAAAAATGCTTCCTGTTGTTGTCTTTTACTTTCAGCTTTGCTTTGAAACTTGACTTCCACTATAAATTTTCTAAAATAAAATTAGTCATTAAAGTATATAAATGCAAACGTGTATTTCCTCCATAAATTCCATGATTTTTATCAGGGTAAACACGCCAATCAAACTGTTTGTTAGCTTGTACAAGGGCTTCAACCATAATCATGGTGTTTTGCACATGCACATTATCATCACCTCCACCGTGAATTAACAAGTAATTTCCTTCTAATTTAGAAGCGTGAGTAATAGGCGAATTATCATCGTAACCTTTGGCGTTTTCTTGCGGGGTAGTCATGTACCTTTCTGTGTAAATGGTATCGTAAAACCGCCAGCTGGTTACTGGAGCAACTGCAATTGCTGTAGAAAATACATCAGAATGTTGCAAAATAGCATTAGAAGCCATAAATCCACCAAAACTCCAGCCCCAAATACCAATTCTATCTTGGTCAATCCAGTCGTATTTTCCTAATATTTTAGCGGCTTCGGCTTGGTCTTCTAGTTCATATTTTCCTAATTCACGCTGGGTCATTTTTTTAAAATCTCTTCCTTTATAGCCTGTTCCTCTTCCATCTATACAAACCACCACATAACCTTGGTTAGCTAGCACCTGATACCAATAATCGTTAGCTCCTAAAAAGGCATTGGCAACCGATTGTGAGCCTGGACCTGAGTACTGACTCATAAAAACTGGATATTTTTTATCTTCTGAAAAATCGGCAGGTTTGACCATCCACATGTTGAGCATTTCGCCATTGACTTCGAGTTGCGAAATTTCCTTTGGACTTAATTGGTAGTTAGAAAGCTTGTTTTCTAGCTTTTTATTATCTTTTATTTTCCTTACCAACTTAGCATTTTTAGCTAAATGTAAGCTATAAGTGGGCGCGGTAGTGGTGTTTTGAAAGGTATTAATGAAATAGGTGAAATCTGCAGAAAAAGAAGCCGAATTTGTTCCTGATTCAGTAGCTAAATTTTGCTTTCCTTTTCCGTTTAGTTTAATGGAATAAACCCCACGATTTACACTTCCACTTTCTGTACTTTGGTAAAAAATTCGCTTCGATTTTTTGTCGTAACCGTAGTACTTAGTAACCTCCCAATTTCCAGAAGTAAGTTGATTTTTTAGTTGACCGTCTAACGAATAGTGGTAAATATGATTCCAACCGTCTTTTTCGCTCGTCCAAATAAAGCTATTATCCGCTAAAAAAGTTAGGTAATCGGTAACATCAACATAAGCTTCATCGGTGTCCTTAAAAATAGTACTTGTGCTATTCTTAGAAACATCAACTAACTGAAGATGAAGTTCGTTTTGATGCCTATTCATGGTTTGTACACTAAGTAAATTGGCATTATTTGTCCATTTAATTCTTGGAATGTATTCGTATTCGCCTAAATTTACATCAATCAATTTATTTTGTTCTAAATCGTAGCAGTGCAAACTCACCTTAGCATTGTCGTCTCCAGCTTTTGGATACTTAAACACCTCTTGTTGTGGGTATAAAAACTGTCCATAGCTACCAAATAAATCCATTGAAAACTCAGGGACTTCAGTTTCATCAAAACGAAGAAAAGCTAACTGATTTCCTGCTGAATTCCACTGAAATGCTCTTACAAAGGCAAATTCTTCTTCATACACCCAATCCGTTACCCCATTTATAATCTTATTCTTTTTTCCGTCTGAAGTGAGTTGTGTTTTCTTATTGTTTGATAAATTACGTACGTAAATATTATTATCTTTTACATAAGCAACTTTTGATGCATCAGGCGAAAAAGTGGGTTCTTGAATAGGCTCATCATCAATCAACTGAAGCTCTTTCTTTTCAATATCATAAGCATAAAAAATTCCACGTGTGCTTCTTCTGAAAATAGATTCTACCTCTGTACCGAGAATTACTTTTGATTCATCGTCACTTAATTCAAAATTTTGAAAGAAATTTAATCCACGCATATCTTTTGAAGAAAATAAAGTACGCACTTCTTTACCTGTTTCGTAGCTATACACCACTACTTTCATTTCACCTTTTTGGCGGTCGTATTCCTGAACAATATACTCTTGTCCGTTATTTAATGATTGTAAGGATTGCATTCCTTCTGTTTGAAAAGCGCCTCCCCAAATTTCTTCTAGGCTAATTGTTTTTTCTTGGGCTTGACTAGCTATTGCTATCAAAAAAAGGAAAGCGATTAAGGTACTTATTTTAGGCATGATTGTTTAAAATTATCAATTAATTATATAATTAAATTTACTTTCTGAACAACTTCAATAAATTATCCAAAAAAGGTTCTACTTTTTAAGAAATATACTGAATAAAGGTTTTTCTTGATTCAGAATCAAACATCAATTTTACTAAAAAAAAAAGGATTTTTGCTTGTTTTTCGGTGGAATGTTTAAGGCGCAAATTTTAACCAGATACTTCTTATCAGTCTAAAAGAATGACTAAACTATATTTAAAAGGTATTTTGAAAATTAGTAACATCTAATAAATAAGCATCAAATGCGACTAACGCTGGTCATTTCTCTCTTCAATTCTTCAATCTGATATTGAAACACTTTATCAAAGCGTTCAAAATATGGTTCTTTAAAAGTGAAGCCTTTGGCAATAGCTTCTTCAGCTTCATCAAGATATTTTTTAGCCAAGGTATAATCGCCTTTTTTAAAATAGAGTTGAGCTAATTGATAGTAAGCCTCTCCGTGAGGATGATTTTTGACTAGATGCGAAAAGTATTCAACAGCTTCCTCTTTTTGATTTAATTTTGCTAAACATATTCCTTTGTAAAAAACAAGGAGTGAGTTATCCATAGGATTAAAACCTTCTTCTTCTTCAAAGGCTTGGAAAGTTGAAAAAACTTCAATGGCTTCCTCATATTTTTTCATTCTGTACAAAGCTTGTCCTTTTAAAACAAGACAAATTTCTCCATGGCAACTTGCCCCTAAATCCTTATTACTGAGTTTTAAAATTTGATTAACGGTTTTTATTGTATTGGGGTAATCGCGATAAAAATAGAGATAATTCCAAGCTACGTAGTCTAAATGATCAAGCATCAAATTAGTGTCCTTTTCTTCATCTAAAGAAAGCTGAAGTAAATGCATAGCTTTTTGGTGCTCTCCTGCCTTTTTGTAAGAATAAGAAAAACGTCTAATGTATTCCGTGGTACTTGGATCAATAGCTAATCCAATAGTGTTGAGGTGTCTTTTATATAGGGAAGTCTGAAGAAAGTTATAGGAAAAATCAATGTACGTCTCACCAAGACTTACATCAGATTTCAGTTCTTCAAAAATAAGTGAATTAAAATTAATGTTTTCTATGTTAAGCTCTTCAACAATAGGCTCTAGTTCTAAATTATCAGCAGTATCGTTGTGATCTGAACAACTTATTAAAAATGCTATCGCTACTAACGAAATGATATATTTTACGGACATACTTCTACAATTTGTTGATTAGTTATTTGAATTAAAAAGAATAATTTAGCATCCTTAGCGCCTCTGTAACTAAGTTCCTCAAGATTGGTAAAGTCTTCTAGTTTTTTTACTTTATCCACAATATGTTGAATAAGTTCTGGTTCAAAATTGGTTGGTTGATAGTTTCTGTCCAGCAATTCTAGTCCTATTCTACCCACTTTTCCATTACAATTTACTGTAAAGTGAATATTTACAAATCCTTCATTTGAAGATTGAGGAGCATCTTCTTGAAGTTGATTCAATAAGTGTTCCATGCCTTTAGCGTAGCGAACATCTTCGCCTACGTAATACAAGCTTTGAAAACTGTCTTTGCATAATGCATAAGTTTCATAGTTGTTGATATCAGTTTCTTTAGTTGATTTATAGCTTTTAATTTTCGTTTCAAAATCGGTAAAATAGGCTAATTCTATTTCATCTTTATCAGTTTTTACTACTTGATAGATAGGATAAGGGTTTTCTTGATTAGCAGGAATAATGAATAATTGACCTTCAACTTCAAAGTAAGAAAGTGATATGGTTTCAGTTTCGGAATGCATCAATTTATCTGCATAATAATACTCCCAGAAATAGGTGATTTCATCAGCTGAAAAATAAATTTTTTCTTGAATTTGAAAGGCAGAATTTGGTGTTTTTAAATTATTTAGTGAAGTTTTAAAAACACGACCTTCAACTAACTTGGCAAACTCTTCAGCTTGTATTTTTTGCCCTTCTGAGGTTTTAATATATGCATAAATTCCTTTGTTATTTCTAAAAAAATGCGGGTCTTTAAATAATGTATAGTGATCTGACTTTATTATTGTATCTTGATTACTAAAAACAAGTTCATCATTCATTTTTAGAGCTTCCAATTCTTGTTTAGTAAAACTCTTTTCGTTTTTCCAAAAGTCATGCTTCCACAAAGTGTCTTTATGTTGGACTAAAACTTCGTGAAAGGGTTCTTGGGTGTTTGGGTTAATTGTGGAGGAAACATAGATTTGATTTTTTTCAATAGTTGGATTGTTTTCTTGGTTGCAAGCATTGAAAATAAGAATCAAAAAAGCGCTTAATATTAGATAAAGAAATTTCAAAATAGCTGTTTTATAGAACAATCTAATATACGTATAAATTTGAAATTACTCTAGCATGCTTAAAAATATAGCTAAAATTGAACCTAGTCAAATTCTTTTTTACTTCTTTACCTCTAAAATTCTACCATGTAATTCTTTCACATTCGTTAATAAATTCCCATGTAAAACTAATAAAAGCAAGAATTGTACATCATTATATGAAATCCATTCATTTAACCGCAATTAAACCTTTTAATTTAACATAATCAATAGGTTACGAAAAAACTATAGTTGAATTAAAATTTAAAAAACAAATGCAATAAGCGGATAGGTTTCTTAAAAAATTTATAAATTTGCATAAAAGAATAATGATGTTCAAACCTAAAACAATCTTTTTTTTCTTCCTTAGCATATTTGTTATAGGTGTGTTTTTAATTTATCTATACCTTCAATCATTTTTACAACTAGGTTTTTAATTATTGAAGCATAAGCCCTTAAATAATTTGGCTAATCACAGTGGTGATTAGTTACATCATTATAAATCTCATTGAAAATCAGTTTTTCTTCAACACACACCTACACTAGTTTAGTATAAACTCACTCCCTGTTAGGTAAAATCTTAAAATCGAAGTGAGGCTTGAATTGTGTTTTTACAAGAACAGCAACAAGATTAAACTGTTTTCACCTTATGGTTAAAATAATTAATGAGTGCGTTAATTTTTATCAAATTAATAATTCTATACACTACAAAGTGGTTTACATTTGAAGTAAAGTTTTAAGGATGATAGATTTTATAAAAATAGCAGTTTTTACTTATCCCTATGAATACGCAGTTTTAAAGCTTTCTCTTGAGAGAAATAACATACGTTTTTTCTTTCAGAATGAAACAGCTATAGGAATTGTGCCTTTTTACTCTAATGCAATGGGTGGAATCTTTTTAAAAGTTCACCCTAATGACGTAGAGTTAGCAAAGATAATTCTTGAAGACTTTAACCCTGAGAATCACCCCTTGCGCGTGGTATAAATCTAAATTAAGGCTGAAGTATTTCTGCATACTTAACAGGGTCTTTTAGAATTTTTTGGGCTTCCCTAACTTCTTCAGCATTTTCTGTACTGAATTTAAAAACACCTTCATCATAGAAAAACCTTCTTATAATTTCTTCTTCCAATAAGCGTTCAATAGCTAATCGTTTTTCGTTAAAAGAGGTTTCTTTGTATTGATTTATTAACTCTTCAACATCTACAATATTTTTTTTCAAAAGCCCTTTTAAATTTTCATTAGTTGCGCTTTCTTTTAATTGTTCTAGTTGTTTTTCTGTAGAAGTAATATACTCAAAATCAGCTAATTTTACAAAATTAACAAATTCCTTATAATCCTGGTTAGTCAATTTAAAGTTTGATAACTCTTCAATATTTTTAGTATAAAAAAACTTAGTAGCAAAATTAAAAATTAATTCCTGTTCTAAAAGTGCTTTGGTTAAGCCTTCAGTTCGTGCACTTTCAATTTCTATATCTGGCTGAATTCCACCACCATCAAAAACACTTCTTCCGTTTCTGGTCTTGAACTCCTGGTACTTATCTTTAGCTTTACGTACAGCCTCACCTTCTGTATAATCTAGGGCCTGAATACACCTTCCGCTGGGTGTGTAATATCTAGAAATAGTTATTTTTGCTGAAGTACCATAGTTTAAATTTTTAGGGCGCTGAACCAGTCCTTTACCAAAACTTCTAGCTCCAATAACAATTCCTCTATCTAAATCTTGGATACTTCCAGAAACTATTTCACTAGCAGAAGCGCTCCTTTCATTAATTAATACTGCTATTGGAATTTGATCATCTAAGGGGCGTTTTTGTGTAACATAGGTCTGGTTGTACTTTTCAATTGCCGACTTAGTGAAGGTAATTAATACATCTTTAGGCACAAACAGATTAGTTACGTTTACAGCTTCTCCAAGCAAACCGCCAGGGTTATTGCGCAAATCTAAAATTAACTGCTGTGCGCCTTGTTCTTTAAGCTCTTTAAAGGCTTCTCCTACTTCTTTAGAGGCTGTTCTTGTAAACTGAGAAAGAGCAATATAAGCTGTCTTATCTTCCAAAAGTGTGTAATAAGGAACCGCTTTTTGCTCTTCTGCGGAGCGTTGAATTTCAACTTTTTGTTGCTTATCCTGTCTTAAAAATTGAATTTCTACAAAGGAGCCTGCACTCCCTTTTAATAGTTCTGAAGCATCTTGCTGAAAGTCTGAAACTTGAACGCCATCAATATGTGTAATTTGATCACCTATTTTTAATCCAGCTTGGTCGGCAGGACCTAATTTATTGATATTGGAGATGACTATTTGTTGATCAACAAGTTTAAAGTTTGCTCCAATACTAGACATTGAACCAGATTGTTGTATTCTTGCGCTTTGAACGTCCTGTTCTGAATAAAACTGAGTGTAAGGATCCAAATCTTTAAGCATGGAAACTATGGCAGTATTCATTAATTCAGCTGGGTTAATTTCATCTACATAGTTCATATTAACCTCTTTGTACAAATTGGTAAATATTTCAATCTGTTTAGCAATCTCAAAAAAATCTGATCTATAAGTGAACCCAAAACTTCCTAATGCTACCAAAAGTCCTAAGCTAGCAATTATTATTTTCTTCTTCATCTATTTTAATTTTGTTGTTTTTTAGTTAGCAAATATTATCTTTTTTACTTCAGTAATTTTTTTCAGCTTGTTCAAAGCTTTACGAATATAAAGAAAAAAAACAAGAGAATTAAAGTTAACCTGAATTCGATTTTAATTCAGTGAAAGTTTTTTTTTAAAAAAAAAGACTATTTTTTTTGGCAGAATTAAAATCTGTCTTATATTTGCAGTGGATGAAGTTTTTCATAATAGATTGGTTAGTTTGTAAAGTCCTTACCGCCTGGTAAGGACTTTACTTTTTTATAAAAATTAGCTTAGTCTTACCCCACCCCATAACTAAGCTTACAACAAAGAATAAATTTACTTTTAATGCTAATTAAAGCATAAAACAAAACCAATCCTTTATGTAATGAAATAGAAATGAAACCTGCCTTTTCCGGAGGTCATTGAGCTAAGCCGAAATACAGGCAGGGAAGTGCGTTTCATTACGGACATCCCAAATGATAAATGGTATTAGTAAGCCCTATCTTTTTTGCCTTCGTAAAAGTTCATAAAAGCTTTATTTACCACTCGGTTACCACCTGCAGTTGGATAATCTCCTGTAAAATACCAGTCGCCTAAATTCTTTGGACAGGCCTGATGAAGTAAATCTACCTTTTGGTAAATCACTTTAATCTCTGCTTTTATGCTTTCATCACCAAGAAGTTCTGCAATTTTATCTGAAACCTCTTCGTCTGTAAATTGTTCATAAACAGCTTTCACTTGGTTTTGGATTTCAAAAGCATCTTTTTGATTTTCAGCTTTACATTTTTGATACACTTCTTCTATTACATGCCACTGATTTCTTTCTTTAAGCAAAGCTAATGCGGCTCTAAAAGCCACAAAGTCTTCTAACCTAGCCATGTCTATTCCATAGCAATCAGGGTAGCGAATTTGAGGTGCTGAAGAAACAATGACAATTTTTTTGGGATTAAGCCGATCTAGCATTTTTAAGATACTCTTTTTCAAGGTAGTTCCTCGCACAATACTATCGTCAATAACCACTAAATTATCAGAGGGTTTTACTACGCCGTAAGTAACATCGTAAACGTGAGCTACAAGATCATCTCGGCTAGAATCTTCTGTAATAAATGTTCTTAATTTAGCATCTTTTACCGCAATTTTTTCAGTTCTAATGCGATGGGACAAAATTTCTTTTAAGCGTTCATCGGTCAGGTTTTCCTTTTCATCAAGGATGGCCTGATTTTTCTGTCGGTTCAATTCGTCTTGAGCTGCTTCATTCATCCCAATAAAGGAAGTTTCAGCAGTATTAGGAATGTAAGAAAAAACGGAATTTAAGGTATCATAATCTATAGCCTCTAAAACTTTAGGCATCAATAAACGTCCTAATTCTTTTCGTTCTTCGTAGATTTCTGCATCGCTTCCGCGAGAAAAATAAATACGTTCAAAAGAGCAAGCTTTTCGCTCTAAGGGTTCCATTATTTTCTTGATGCTTACTTTACCATTTTTTTTGGTAATTATAGCGTGACCAGGAGGAAGTTCTTTAACATCATCAAAATTTACATCAAATGCTGTTTGGATTACAGGACGTTCTGAAGCTACCGTTACAATTTCATCATCTTGGTAGTAATATACGGGTCTAATCCCTGCAGGATCGCGAAGTACAAATGAATCTCCATGACCAATCATTCCTGCCATAGCATAACCACCATCCCAATCGGTTGAAGATTTCCTCAGGATTTTATGAATTTTCAATTGTTCCATAATATGAGGTGAAGCCTGTTTTTTGGAGTAGCCCTCAGCTTTTAGTTTCTTGTACAATTTGCGTACTTCAGAATCTAAAAAATGACCTATTTTTTCCATCACTGTGATGGTGTCTGCTTGTTCTTTAGGATGCTGACCTAAATCAACCAAGTTTTGAAAAAGTTCACCAACATTAGTCATATTAAAATTACCCGCTAGAATCAAGTTCCTGTGCATCCAATTGTTTTGTCTTAAAAACGGATGAACACTTTCAATACTATTTTTTCCGAAGGTTCCGTAGCGTACGTGTCCTAAAAAAACTTCACCAATATAAGGTAAGTTTTCTTTTTGCCATTGGGTATTGTCTTGTTGTTCAGGATGAAGTTCTAGTTCTGTATTGATACGTTCATTAATTTTAGCAAAAATATCTTGAATAGGTTGATCTGCATTAGAGCGTACCCGGCTAATGTACCTTCTTCCCGGTTGCATGTCTAGTTTTACGCTGGCTAAGCCTGCTCCATCTTGCCCGCGATTGTGTTGCTTTTCTAACATCAAATACATTTTATTGATGCCGTAAAAAGCTGTACCGTATTTTTCTTTATAAAATTCAAGTGGTTTTTGCAGTCTAAGAAGTGCAATTCCACATTCGTGTTTAATTAATTCGCTCATTATTTGTACAAAAAAAGCCCCAAAAATGGGGCATAAATTATTTAGCTAAATTGATTTCAAATTGAGTTAAAGCTTTAAAGTGCTTTAAACGCTCATTTACTTCCTCTTGATCTAACTTAAGCATTCTTTCTGTGCCAAATTTTTCAACACAAAACGAAGCTAAATTAGAGCCGTGAATAATGGCATTTTTCATATTCTTAAAAGAAATATTCCCGGTTTGTGCCAAGTATCCTGTAAATCCACCAGCAAAAGTATCACCTGCACCAGTTGGATCAAATACCTCTTCTAACGGAAGCGCAGGAGCAAAAAACATTTCTTCCTTATGAAAAAGTAAAGCGCCATGCTCACCTTTTTTAATAACTACATAGTCTGGCCCCATATCTCGAATAACACGTGCCGCTTTCACTAGCGAATATTCGCCAGAAAGTTGCCTTGCCTCTTCGTCATTTATGGTAATTACATCAACTTTAGCAATTACTTCTTTGAGTAAATCTAAAGTGGTGTCCATCCAAAAATTCATGGTATCTAAAACAATTAATTTTGGATTAGCCACCTGTTCAATAACACTCAACTGAACACCTGGATGTAAGTTTCCAAGCATAACAATTTCAGCATTTTTAAAACTATCTGGAACCACAGGTTGAAAATCAGCCAGCACATTAAGTTGTGTATCTAAGGTGTCTCTTGAATTCATGTCGTTATGGTATTTACCACTCCAAAAGAAAGTTTTCCCTACTTTAACCTGCTCTAAACCCTCTAAATTAATTTTATGATCTTTTAAAATTTGGATATAAGCTTCCGGAAAATCATCACCAATTACAGAAACAATTCCTGGTTCTACATTATTAAATTGACTTGCTGCTAGACCAATATAAGTGCCAGCACCTCCTAAAATTTTATCTGTTTTTCCAAAAGGGGTCTCAATAGCATCAAATGCTACTGTTCCAACCACTAAAAGTTGATTTGACATGCTTAATTTTATTTAATGCAAAAGTACATTATTTTTTTGGGAATGGAAGACGAAAGTAATGAATCCGAAAGGAAATTAAAAATTGAATTCAATTTATGCAATAGAAGGTGAATAGTGAGTTTAATCATTTGCATCAGCTGATTTTAACCTCAGTTCAGTAAATCACTATTGCAGAGTTTTGTATAAAATATTTTAAAGGTATAATTTTCTTATTCGTTTTTGCATTAGAATTAATGCTAATGCAAAAATCAACTTGAACGCAATACACCAAATCGCAATAATCATCAAGGTTTTAAGTCTGTTGAATTAAAATTCACATAAGTTGGTATTAAAAAAGGAATTGAAATAATCATTTATGCTATTCTTACTTTCTTCCGAAATCTGCAGGAATTTCCCCCCAATTTTTAGTATCCCATTTCAAAATAGGGTTTTTGTAAGTGTTTTTTTGCAGCCATAACTCAGCACGATGAATAAGCTCAAATAAAATTTTATTATTTTCAGTTGGTTTTAATTTTGATTTACATTTTTTATTTTTCACCCAAGCCATGGCTATTTTAGAATCAGAGTAAATAGGTAAGTCTGATTTTTTTTCTTTCAGGAAAGCAAGAGCATGCACTAATGCTAAAAATTCGCCTACATTATTGGTTCCTTCTAAAAAAGGTCCTTTTTTAAAAAGCAAGCGTTTGTCTTTAGTCACTACTCCTTGATATTCCATTAGGCCTGGATTTCCGCTGCAAGCAGCATCTACTGCAATAGATTTTAAGTTGACCTCCTGTAACTTTTTTGCTTGATTTTCTTTTTGCTGTTGTACAAAGTTATAAAAACCTAGTTGATAAGCCTCTTTTGCTTCGGCTTCTGTTTTAAATGACTTGTACTTGGCGTCTTTATAATTTTTAATGGCTTGTTGGCATGCGGTCCAGTTATCAAAAATGCCCATATCGTAACCTTCCCAAACCACGTAGAATTTTTTCTTTTTACTCAAAAATATAAGTTTTTAATAGTTGATTACTTTTTTAGTAAGTCGTGAATAACCTTAGGATAATTATCATATTCTAAGATATGAATTTTATCGCGAAGCGTTCTTAGGGTATCTACTTCTTCCAATTCCACTTTAAATTGCTTGATGATTTGACCATCGTCGTATTTTTCATTTACGTAATGAATAGTAATACCGCTTTTTTCTTCCTTATTTTCTAATACGGCTAGATGCACATGATCTCCATACATGCCTTTACCTCCGTATTTAGGGAGTAAAGCAGGGTGTATGTTAATAATTTTATTTGGAAAAGCTTTGATTAATGGAGCAGGAATGAGCCATAAGAATCCAGCCAGCACTATTAAATCAGGTTGTATTTCTTGAAGCAAGTCCAACATTTCGTTGGAATCATAAAAAGACTCACGATCAAAAACTCCTGCAGGAACATTTTTAAAATGTGCCTTTTGAAGCACTTTTGCCTTAGGCTTATTAGAAAAAACATGACTAACTTTAACGTTTGGCACCTCATTAAAGTAATTTATGATGTTTTCTGCATTTGTTCCATTTCCTGACGCAAAAATCACTATCTTCTTGTTTTTTGGAGTGTTAGCCTTAGAATTATCCATGATTTTGAAAATTTATTACTACCTAATCTATTTGAATTCGGTAAATTTATGTATTTTTACTCACATTTTTTTTATAAAAACTTGTTTTAAACTAAAGTTTTTTATTTTTGCTCACTGAAATAAACTTAAAAAATAATAATCATGTCAGACATTGCATCAAGAGTAAAAGCTATTATCGTTGACAAATTAGGCGTTGACGAGAACGAAGTAGTAAACGAAGCTAGCTTTACTAATGACTTAGGAGCGGATTCATTAGACACCGTTGAACTAATCATGGAATTTGAAAAAGAATTTGATATTCAGATTCCAGACGACCAAGCTGAAAACATATCAACAGTTGGTCAAGCAACTTCTTATATAGAGGAAGCTAAAAAGTAATTCAATTTTTTTTACATGGAATTAAAGCGAGTAGTAGTCACAGGTTTAGGGGCGCTTACGCCCATAGGTAATAATTTGAAAGAATATTGGGAAGGCCTATCCACTGGAAAAAGTGGGTCTGCTCCAATTACCTATTACAATACTGAAAAGTTTAAAACTAAATTTGCTTGTGAGCTAAAAAATTTCGACGCTAAGAATTACTTTGACAGGAAAGAAGCAAGACGCTTAGATAAATTTACCCAATATGCTATGATAGCTTCAGACGAAGCTATCATAGATTCGGGTTTAGACCTGGAAAAAGTAGATAAATCTAGAGTTGGAGTTATTTGGGGAGCAGGTATTGGAGGTTTAGAAACTTTTCAAGAAGAAGTAATCAGCTACGCTAAAGGTGATGGTACTCCTAGGTTTAATCCTTTCTTTATTCCTAAAATGATTGCTGATATTGCCCCCGGTCATATATCTATTAAACATGGTTTTATGGGGCCAAATTACACCACTGTATCAGCATGTGCATCTTCTGCAAACGCATTAATTGATTCACTTAATTACATTAGACTTGGTCATAGTGATGTTATTGTTACCGGAGGTAGCGAAGCAGCAGTGACTGAAGCAGGAATGGGAGGATTTAATGCTATGCACGCCTTATCAACTAGAAATGACAGCCCTGAAACAGCATCAAGACCATTTGATGGTACACGTGATGGATTTGTTTTAGGTGAAGGTGCAGGTTCACTAATTCTTGAAGAGTATGAACATGCTAAAGCTAGAGGAGCAAAAATTTACGCTGAAGTGATTGGTGGAGGCCTTTCTGCAGACGCGTATCACATGACAGCTCCTCACCCAGAAGGTTTGGGGGTTATTGCTGTAATGAACAATTGTTTGAAAAATGCAGGCATCCAGCCAGAAGAAGTAGATGCCATTAACACTCACGGTACTTCTACACCTCTTGGAGATGTAGCAGAATTAAAGGCAATAAAAAAAGTTTTTGGTAATCACGCTAAAAACATCAACATTAATTCTACCAAGTCAATGACTGGTCATTTACTTGGTGCCGCAGGAGCTATTGAAGCTATTGCCTCAATTTTAGCTATGAAATATAGCCTTGTACCGCCTACTATCAACCACTCTACACCAGATGAAAATATTGATCCTGAGCTCAATCTTACATTGAATCAAGCTCAAAAAAGAGAAATTAAAGTTGCTATTAGTAATACTTTTGGCTTCGGAGGCCATAACGCTTGTGTCGCCTTTAAAAAGTTAGACTAAAATTAAGCATGGGGCTTTTAAAGAACATATTTGAATCCCGTTCTAAAAAGAACGGGATTTTATTTGATAAAATAGCTAAGATTCTAGGGTTTAAACCTAAAAACTTAGCCATCTATCAAAAAGCATTTACCCATAGATCTGCCCAGTTAAAAGATCAATTTGGAAATGATGTAAATTATGAACGATTAGAATTTTTGGGAGATTCTATCTTAGGGGCAGTTATTTCTTGTTACTTATTTGACCAAGTCCCAAATGCAGACGAAGGCTACCTAACAAAAATGCGCTCTAAAATTGTAAGTCGTCAAAATCTAAACCAACTTGGAAAAGAACTCCAACTCTCTTCTTTATTGAAATCTAATAATCATACTGAGTCGTTAGGAAAAAATATTGATGGTAACTTATTTGAGTCCTTAATTGGAGCAATTTATTTAGATAAAGGCTTTAAAAGTTGTGAGAATTTTATCTTTAAAAAGGTAATAGAACCTTACATAGACATCAAGCGACTTGAGGGAAAAGTGATTAGTTACAAAAGCCTGATTATTGAGTGGTGTCAAAAAAACAAACACGACTTTCGTTACGAAGTTATTGAAGAAGAAAGCGTACATAGCCTACCCTATTTTGCAGTTCGTTTTTATATGAATAATGAAGTAATAGCTAAAGCAAGAGAAACTTCAAAAAAAAAGGCAGAAGAAAAAGCCTCGAGAAGAGCTTACTACGCACTACAGGATCAATTTTAAGTATTTCTAGAAGAATAACTGCTTTTTTTAGGCTTTTACCTACTGATAATCAATTAACTAAAACCTTATAGTTAAATCAGTAATTAGTAGTTTAAGAAAAATATCAAATACCCCTAACAAATCAACTATTTGATAATCAGTATTTTAAACACAAAAAATAAGTTAATTGCAAAATTGATTTTAATTTAATGGTAAAAAACTTCTTTTAAATTAAGCTATTTTATAAATTTATAGATTGATTTTGATAATTTGATAAATACGATGCCTAACAAACTTGTACTGGATTGCTTTGAGGAAGAAGAGTTTTCCCTAATTGCAATAAATACATCTTTACCATTGTATAGATTAATTTTCATGATTAATAAAAAGCTGGAAATAAACTTCCAAAGGTTAGATAAAGATTTAGATTTTCAATATAGTCAAGGAATAGCTAATTTTGCAATATATTCTTACTTTTCTAAGGATTATAAAGCAAAAGCATTTTTAATTGCCAACAAGTCTAAGCTAGAACCTTACCATACGCTGAGTACAGGAACCTTATTTCAAGATTCACCTCAAGAACCCATTAAGTTTTTGATGCCAGAATTAAAGGAAGTTGATTACCTCTTGAAAATTGAAGAAGAGAACGACATTATTAACTTAAAAACAATAGTTTATGAGTTAAAGGACATAGAACAAATAACCACTGCTTATCAAATTAACCAAGAAAGAATACTGAATTCTGAAAACTTAATTATTGAATAATAAAACAAAAACACTCCTATGAAATCAAATAAAAAAACAAAAATTGTAGCTACTTTAGGACCTGCTACCAGTAAAAAAGAGGTGCTAAAGTCAATGCTAGAAGCTGGTGCAAATATATTTAGAATCAATTTTTCACACGCTGACTACGATGATGTTAGAGAGCGGGTAAACATGATTCGATCATTAAATGAAGAATATGGATTTAACGCAGGTATTTTAGCCGATTTACAAGGACCTAAACTTCGTGTTGGTAAAATGAAAGAGGATGTTTTAGTAAGTCCTGGTGATCAAATTAAATTTAAAACAGGAGAGCCCTTTTTAGGCGACAAAGAAGAAGTCTATATGAATTACAAGACCTTTCCTAGGGATGTAAAACCCGGAGAACGAATTTTATTAGACGATGGTAAGCTGATTTTTGAGGTTAAAAGTACTAACAAAAAAGATGAAGTCTTGGCTACTGTGGTTCAAGGTGGCCCCTTACGCTCTAGAAAAGGGGTGAACCTACCTAATACCAACATTTCGCTTCCGGCACTTACTGAAAAAGATGTTGAAGACGCAATATTTGCCTGCGAATTGGAAGTGGACTGGATGGCTCTATCATTTGTAAGGTATGCATCTGATTTAAAATTACTTCAAAAATTAATCAGTGAGAATAGCGCCCATAAAATACCAATAATAGCAAAGATTGAAAAACCTGAGGGAGTTAAAAATATTGATAAAATAATTGCTTATTGTGATGGTTTAATGGTAGCCAGAGGTGATTTGGGGGTAGAAGTTCCCGCCCATGAAGTTCCATTAATTCAAAAGAAATTAGTACTGAAAGCCAAAGAAGGTAGAATTCCTGTAATCATTGCCACACAAATGATGGAAACAATGATTGACAGCTTAACTCCTACAAGAGCAGAAGTGAATGATGTTGGAAACTCTGTGATGGACGGTGCAGACGCTGTTATGCTAAGTGGAGAAACTTCGGTTGGAAAATATCCTGTTCAGGTAATTGAAAAAATGAGTCAAGTTATTCGTGCGGTTGAAAACTCTCCTTTAATCAAAGTACCTCACCAGCCCCCGTACATTAAAACTAAACGATATATTACAAAATCAATATGCTATCATGCCGCCTTAATGGCTAATGAAATTGGCGCTAATGCTATTTGTACACTAACAAACAGTGGATATACAGCATTTCAGATTTCAGCATGGAGACCAAGTTCAAGTATTTTAGCTTTTACCTCCAACAAGCGAATTTTAACACAACTAAGTTTACTCTGGGGGGTTAGGGCATATTTCTATGACAAATTTAATAGCACTGACGAAACTATTGAAGACATTAAAGCTATTGCAAAAGAAAAAGGTTACGTTACAAAAGGTGACTACACTGTGAACTTAGCGGCAATGCCTATTGAAGCAAAAGGCATGGTGAACACGCTTAGAGTTTCTGAAATTAAATAGAAGTCCTCAAATTAAAAAATAAGTTACCAAAATGGTACAACTTAACTAACTTTGAACAGGAGTGAAAGTCTTCTGTTCAAATGTTATTTTAAGGACGCTTACTTCATAAAAGAGTGATGGGGGGTAAAAAAGCATCAAAAGTGAAAACAGTAAAGTAGTCAACTGCAAAAAAAATCAGAAGCTAAAAAAAAGAAATGAATAAAGTGGTTGTTTGTTTTTAATTTGTATATTTGCGGGCTCGAATTTGATGTTGTGAAGAAGGAATTTAAAATATACGGAATACCCTTTGTAGGGTTAAAGATTGGAAAGCACGAATTTGAGTTTGATATAGATAATACGTTCTTTTCACATTTTGATTATCACGAATTTAATGACGTACAAGTTCATGTTGATTTAGTTTTGACTAAAAAAGCAAACTTGTTAGAATTAGACTTTGTGGTAGATGGTAAAGTGAATGTTGATTGTGATGTAACTATGGAATCGTTTGATATGCCCATAGAAAACCAAATAAGCTTAGTTGTAAAATTTGGTCAAGACTATGAAGAAGTAAATGAAGAATTAATTATACTTCCTCATGGTGAACATCAAATTGAAGTACAACAGTACATTTATGAAGCAATTGTACTTTCACTACCTGCAAAACGTGTACACCCTGGAGTTGAAGACGGAACTTTAGATTCGCCTATTTTAGACAAATTAGACGAATTACAACCTGTTTCACTCAGCGAAAAAGAAGAACAAACTGAAAAAGAGGAAGAAGAAATTGACCCAAGATGGGACAAATTAAAAGATTTACTAAAAGATAAATAATAATTGAGCAATGGCACATCCAAAGAGAAAAATATCTAAGACAAGAAGAGATAAAAGGAGAACGCACTACAAAGCAAAAGCTCCTCAAATTGCTAAAGATCCTACTACTGGTGAAGCACACGTTTACCACAGAGCTCACTGGAGCGAAGGTAAATTGTACTACAGAGGAGAAGTTGTAATTGATAAATCTGAAGAAGAAATTGAAGTAGAGGATTAATAAACTCTGCTTTAGTAATTCGTATTAAAAGAACCATTCTTCAATGTAAGAATAGGTTCTTTTTGTGCTTGTGCAATTCAACCAATTATTCACATATTTATACTATTTATAATCAGAAATCGTCCATCTCAAACTCATTTTTTACGAGCTAAACCTTTCTTTTAAAACTACAAAAATTAAAATTCTGTTCGCTTGCAGTTGGCGTAGTGTGATTCACATTTTTACTATCAATTAGTTGATAGCTGTTAGAAAAGACTTCGGTTAAGTCTCTAATGCTGTGCTTTTTGATAGGTAAACCGCTACACTTATCAGGGCCGTTTTCAGAAAACGTACCGATAATAAGATAAGTAGGTTTTGTTTTTTCCAAAACTTGAAGGTATTGAATAATGTCTTTTTCTTGAGTTAAAAAGTGAAAGCCAGCACGGTCATGCCATAATTCGTAATTTTGTAGAGAAGAAAAGTTCAAAACATTACTCACTATCCAATTCACTTTTTTAGCTTTACTTCCTAGCCTTTTCTTAGTAGCTTCAAGCGCATTTGCAGAAATATCTAAGACACTTAAATTAGTGTAAGAATTACTTAACAAATAATCAACTAAATTAGAGTTACCTCCAGCAATATCAATAATTGGAGCAGACTTATGTAATTTCAACCCCTCAATGAAGCTCAATGAGGTTGTTGGCTTTTCTTGCACCCAACTAACTTTACTTAAATCTTTACTTGTATATACATTCTCCCAATGTAATTTTGATTTACTGGCAATCATTTTTTCTTCAAATTTAGCCAATTTCTTTTTGAATACGTATTTTTTTGCTGAAATTTGACCACTTAAAAGTTGCTTATAATTATGTTAGAAAGTATTTCAGCAGAAAATCAAATAATTGGCATTGTTATTTTTTTGGCTCTAATGTTTTTATTAGTTGTTCTAAATCACCGAAGAAATACAAAAAAACAATACAATAGAGATAAGCGTAATTTTAGAAAGAATTATTTCAAAAAAAAGAAAAAACAATAAAGCACTTATATTAACTAAAACTTTTAGTTAATATAAAAAAACGGATTTAATAAAAAACTTGCTATGAAAATATATACTAAAACAGGAGACCAGGGAACAACCGCTTTATTTGGCGGTACACGTGTTCCTAAATCACATATAAGAATTGATGCTTATGGAACAGTAGATGAACTTAATTCTCATTTAGGTTTAGTGAAAGATACTTGTCAAAATGCTGAAGTGACTAAGTTTATGAATCACATTCAAGACCGTCTTTTTACTGTAGGAGCCATTCTAGCCACTGATCCAGAAAAGGCTAAATTAAAAAGCGGTAAAGACCGACTTAATATACCTCGAATTAGTCAAGACAACATTCTTGCGTTAGAAGAAAAAATTGATGCAATGAATGAAGATTTACCCCCTATGACACATTTTGTTTTGCCAGGCGGTCACCCCACAGTTTCCTACTGTCATATTGCTAGATGTGTGTGCAGAAGAGCAGAGCGTTTAGCATCAGCGCTTTTCAATTTAGAGGAATTTGACCAAGAAGTTTTGCAATACCTCAACCGGTTGTCTGATTACTTATTTGTGCTAGCAAGAAAATTAAGCAAGGATTTGAATGCTGAAGAAGTAAAATGGATTCCAGAAAAAAATGAGTAATTATTTAAGCTGAGATTGAATATGCTAAAACTTAGAACATAGCAATCATAAATTAAAAAAGCCTGTATAAACTAACTTATACAGGCTTAGATTTAGTGAAAGATAAGGCTTTGTAGATGCCTTTACTTTCCTAATTTTTAACAGATAATTCTGCCAATCTTACAATAACTTCTGTGGCTTTTACCATACTTTCTAAAGGAACATATTCAAATCTTCCATGAAAATTATGGCCTCCAGCAAAAATATTTGGACAAGGTAGTCCCATATAACTCAACTGAGAACCATCTGTACCTCCACGTATGGGTTTTATAATTGGTTTAATATCTAATGACTTCATAGCTTCTTCAGCTAAATCTACAATATGCATCATAGGCTCAACTTTTTCGCGCATATTGTAATATTGGTCTTTGATTTCAATTTGAAGCGTTTGCTCTCCATACTTCGCATTAAACTTTTCTACTAAACTTTGTAAAAAAGCTTTTCGAGCTTCAAATTTATCTTTGTCATGATCACGAATAATGTAATTCAGTGTTGTTTCATCCACTTCCCCTTTCATTTCAGTGAGGTGAAAAAAGCCCTCTCTACCTTCTGTTTTTTCGGGGACTTCTTCAGTTGGAAGAGCATTTATAAACTCATTGGCAATGTACATTGAATTAATCATTTTCCCTTTGGCATAGCCAGGGTGGACAATTTTTCCTGTAATCTTAACTTTCGCACCAGCGGCATTAAAATTCTCATATTCTAATTCACCTATGGTGCTTCCATCCATTGTATAAGCCCATTCAGCTCCAAACTTTTGCACATCAAATTTATGTGCCCCACGACCTATTTCTTCGTCAGGTGTAAAACAAACTCTAATTTTACCATGTTCAATTTCTGGATGGGCTAATAGATACTTCATAGCCTCCATAATTTCAGTAATTCCCGCTTTATCATCAGCACCTAAAAGAGTTGTTCCATCGGTAGTAATTAGCGTTTGCCCCTTATAACTTGGTAATTCATCAAAATAAGAAGCCGATAAAACAATGTTTTTTTCTTTGTTCAAAACAATGTCTTCTCCATTGTAATCTTCATGAATTTGTGGGTTTACGTTTTTGCCTGTGAAATCTGGTGTAGTGTCAAAATGAGAAACAAAACCAATTACTGGAACCTCCTTTTTGGAAGTAGCTGGAAGGCTAGCCATAACGTAGGCATTTTCATCAATACTTACCTCCTGCATCCCCATTTCCTCCAACTCTTCTTTTAGTAAATTGGCTAGATCCCATTGCTTTTCTGTGCTTGGAGTTGTAGGACTTGAAGCATCACTTTGAGTATCTATTTTAACGTATCTTAAAAAACGATTTAATAATTCTTGCTTGTTAATCATAGTAAAATTCAAATTTTTAAAAGGATGGCTAAGTTAATTAATTTCGACTAAATTACTAGCTTAATTTGTATGACAATTTTGGTAAAACGCCTTGTTGGTTAGCTAATCAACTTGCTTTCCTCTAGCTTTTTCCCAAAGCAAAAACCAATCAACCTCATCCAAATGAATTAAACTTGCCTCACTTGTTTCTTTTATTCGATTGGCTTGAGTAGTACCTACCACAGGAAGTATTTTTGAAGGGTGCTTCAACAACCAAGCCAGTAAAACTTGTGCTTCACTACACTTATATTTTTGAGCCAAGTTTATAACCGATTCTTGAAGTTGAACATTAACTGAATTAAAATAGTTACCTAGAGGACTCCAAGCCATAGGTTGAATTTTATGCAGTTTCATAAACGTGAGTAAACCATTGGTTAAAGCTTCTGATTGCAATAAAGAAATTTCAATTTGATTACAACCAACTTGTAAATCGTTCATGAGCAATTGCATTTGCATTGTAGAAAAATTGGAAACTCCAAAAGTTTTGATTTTTCCAGCATCTTTTAATTGACCAACTGCTTGTTTAATTTCATCCACTTGCATTAATGGACTCGGCCTATGCAACAAAAATAAATCTAAATAATCGGTTTTTAAATGCTGAAGTGATTGCTCTACCGATTGAATAATATAGGAAGCATCGTATTGGTAATGCTTTACTATAGGATTCCTTGGCGCTCCCTCTAACTGAATACCACATTTTGAAATCAATTGAATTTCTTCTCGCCTAATCTTCATTTGCGAAAAAGCTTCTCCAAATTCAGCTTCAGTAGAATAAGCTCCATAGATATCGGCGTGATCAAAACTACTAACTCCGTTGGTTAAACAAGTTTCAATTTGTTGTTGGTAAGCTTCTTTAGAAAAGTTATTTCCCCACTTACCCCAAGTCATACAGCCTTGAATTGGATTTGAAAATTCCATCCTTTTTTTAATGTGAAAATAAGGTATTTAACGAAACCAACACACTGAATTTCTATTTTAAAAAAACATTTCTATTAAATTATCAAATTGGCTTGAAAGATTTTTTGCTGACTCCCAACAACATTGACAAAGTGAGTATAACCGAACTCAGGTTATTAGGTAAAAAAGAAGATAAAAGAGGTTTTATTTATAAATTGCAAAAAAAAACAGTTTGGCCTTAATTCAAGTAAATAATTTAAACATTAGTTTTCCTTCTGAAGAGGGAAAAAATCAAGTGGTTCATTCACTAAATTATCAAATTGGTACTAATGAAATTCTTGGAATTGTAGGCGAATCAGGATCTGGGAAATCAGTTTCTTCCATGGCTATTATGAAACTTTTATCGCCTAATGCTTCAGTTGAAGGGGAGATTTTGTTTGCTGAAAAGAACCTTGTCCAAACTTCAGAAAAAGATTTCAGAAAGCTGAGAGGAAATGAAATTTCGATGATATTTCAGGAGCCTATGAGTTCCCTGAATCCTTCTATGCGATGTGGAAAACAGGTTTTGGAGGTTATTCTTCAGCATCAAAAAATAAGTCCTTCAGAAGCTAAAAAACAAGTCTTGTCTTGGTTTGAAGAAGTCAAATTACCTTATCCCGAACGGATTTACAAAGCTTATCCGCATGAAATTAGTGGTGGACAAAAGCAACGGGTAATGATTGCTATGGCCATTGCCAATCATCCTAAACTGCTTATTGCCGATGAACCCACTACCGCTTTAGATGTGAGTGTACAAAAAGAGATCCTTCATTTAATTAAACGCCTTCAGAAAAAAAGAGAAATGAGTGTGGTTTTTATTTCGCATGATTTAGAAATTGTAGCTCAATTGGCCGACCGTGTTTTGGTGATGTACCAAGGAAAACTGGTAGAGCAAAATACAGTTGATGAAATTTTTAATCATCCTAAAGAAACCTACACAAAAGCATTATTGTCTTCCAAACCTATTACCGAAAAACGATTAATACCGCTTCCTACGGTGAAAGATTTTTTGGAAAATAAAGTAGATTTCCATGAGGAAAAAACAGAAGAACGAGAACAGCGTCATCAAAAAATCTATGGGCAAGCACCACTATTAGAAGTAAAAGATTTAGAAAAAAGCTTTTTTTCGTCCACTTCTTGGTGGAAAAAATCGGAAGAATTTAAAGCGGTGAATAAAGTTAGTTTTAAACTATACGAAGGCGAAACTATGGGTTTGGTAGGCGAATCGGGTTGTGGTAAATCGACCTTGAGCAATCTCATTCTTCGCTTAGACCAAGTTGACCAAGGAAGCATTCATTACAGGGGAACAGACATTACTCGGCTTGATGGTGAAGAATTAAGGCAATTAAGGAAGGAAATTCAATTGATTTTTCAAGATCCGTTTTCGTCTTTAAATCCGAAAATAAAAATAGGTGAAGCCATTATGGAACCGATGAAAGTTCACGACTTGTATGCTTCGGCTAAGGAACGTAAGGAGAAATGTTTAGAACTTTTAGAGAAAGTGGGGCTTGAAGTTAGTCATTTTGACCGTTATCCGCATGAATTTAGTGGAGGACAACGCCAGCGAATTGGTATTGCGCGAACCATTGCCGTGAATCCAAAGTTGATTATTTGTGACGAATCGGTTTCAGCTTTAGATATTTCTGTACAAGCTCAGGTGCTTAATTTGTTAAATCAATTAAAGCAAGATTTTGGATTTACTTACTTGTTTATTTCGCATGATTTATCCGTAGTCAAATATATGTCAGATCAACTTTTGGTGATGCAAAAGGGAGAGATTGTAGAGCAAGGAGAAGCGGATGAAGTGTATGCAAATCCACAACAAGCCTACACTCAAAATTTAATTGAAGCGGTGAAGTTGTAAGCATCAAATTCACAACTCTGCATTTACTATTCACAATTAAATTAAATGAAATGAAATTAAACTAACAATAAATCGCTAAATTTTCAGTTATAATTAGAAATTATTCAAAATGTATGAACTCAATAAATGTGTTGCGGTAATTTTACTTTTTTGTGGATTTGTAGTTTTTGCTCAGGACTATGGAACTATTCAATATTCAATGGAGCGATTTGAACAATATACTAATCCACGAATTGTAAAACACGATAAAGAAGGTAATTTAAAGGAAAAATTTAGGCTTGATTCTATAGCCATGGCTGAATTTGACGGAACTAAAAACTATTTTACCTTAGATTTTGATACTGAAAGTGTGCATTTTTATATAAATGATTTAGATTATTATTTACTTCAGCTTATTCAACTAAATATCACAACAAGTACACGTAATTTTTACAAAAATAGAGTAGAAGATAAAAATTTCATTCTACATGATTTTTCAGAAGGAAATCCACATTTAGTAGAGTCTGATATATTTTCAAATAGAGAGTGGACCATTACCGAAGAGACGAAAGAAATAAAAGGATACACTTGCAAAAAAGCGGTTTTAATAGAAGAATTTGAATCTGATTACCCGACCTATGTTTGGTTTACTGAAGAAATTGATCTTAATTATGGGCTTTTAAGCCTTAACGGTTTACCAGGAGTTGTATTGGGATTAGAAACAAATCATGTGTATATTTTTGCCAATGAAATTGATTTTGAAAACAAACCCAACATTAAATGGCCAGAATTACAAAAGTTAAACTATGAAGATCATATACTCATGATGGGTTACAAGTTTGATTGATATTTGGGTTTTTAACAATATATAAGTGCCATGCACAAGTTTCTTTTTTTGATTTTTCTATTTCATTGCATTTTCAGCATTGCGCAAAATGATTTTCAGGTAGATTACGGAGTTGACTTTGCTGGTTTTGCAATTGATACTTCATATATTGAAGATCCAGAGGTGAAAAAATACTTTTTGAAAGGCGAAAGGGAGTCCCAACGAAGTTTAAAACCTGATATTACTTTAGTTTCATTGAACTACTTTTCTAAAGAAAACATAGTAAAAGTAAGTTTAGTTGAAATTATGGATGCCGATGAACAATCAAGTATAAAAAGAGCCCTTCCCGGCATACTTGATTTTGAGCATAAGCTTAATGAAAGAGTTGTTTATTATAAAGATGGACCAAGAGAAAAGGAGTTTGACCTCAATGAAGTTGATTGGGAAATTACTGAAGATTATAAAAACATCTTGGGTTATGAATGCCAAAAAGCAACCACTACTTTTACTGCACGAAATGGAAAGACCACGGAAATTGTGGCTTGGTTTACCACTGAAATTCCAATTTCTTCAGGCCCTTATAGGTATGCTGGTTTACCAGGATTAATTTTAGAAATCACTAATCCTTTTAAAAGGAAAATTTATGCTAAAGAAATTAAATTTAAATGAAGGATAAATTTAATTACTCTAATTTATGATATAAAACTACTTCCCGTATAAATTAAAA
>SL_7KL_010_BRINEDRAFT_10000218_pt1 | contig 26102 bp, 20 predicted proteins | sample SodLak_010_BRINE_FD_10663 | JGI IMG/M metagenome (IMG submission 10663)
CGCTCGAGTGCGGCGTTGAAGGTCTGCGACGGACGCATCACCTCGGCGGCCTTGGCGCGGTCGGGCCAGTAGTAGCCACCGGTGTCGGCCGGCTGGCCCTGGACGGCGTTCAGCTCCTCGACGATCGTGGCCTCCTCGGCGGCCAGATCCTCGGCGAGCTCCGCGAACACCTCGGCGGCCTCGTCGTCGTCGGTCTGGCTGGCCAGGGCCTGCGCCCAGTACAGGGTCAGGTAGAAGTGGCTGCCACGGTTGTCGAGCTCGTGCACCTTGCGCGAGGGCGAGCGGCCCTCCTCGAGGTAGCGGGCCACGGCGGTGTCCAGGGTGCGACCCAGCAGCCGGGCCCGCTCGTTGTCGAAGCGGTCGGCGAGGTGCTCGAAGGAGGCGGTCAGCGCCAGGAACTCACCCAGGGAGTCCCAGCGCAGGTGGTTCTCCTTCAGCAGCTGCTGGACGTGCTTGGGTGCGGAGCCGCCGGCGCCGGTCTCGAACAGGCCACCGCCGGCCATCAGCGGCACGATGGACAGCATCTTGGCGCTGGTGCCGACCTCCAGGATCGGGAACAGGTCGGTGAGGTAGTCGCGGAGCACGTTGCCGGTCACCGAGATCGTGTCCTCGCCAGCCTTGGCCCGCTCCAGGCTGAACCGCGTCGCCGCGGCCACGTCCATGAACTCCAGCTGCAGCCCATCGATGTCGATGCCGGCCAGCTCCTCGTGGACCTTGACCAGCAGCTGCGCGTCGTGGGCGCGGGTCTCGTCCAGCCAGAACACCGCCGGGGCACCGGTGGCGCGGGCGCGCCGCACCGCCAGGTGCACCCAGTCGCGCACGGCGTCGTCCTTGGTCTGGCACATCCGCCAGATGTCGCCCTCCTCGACCGCGTGCTCGAGCAGCACCGAGCCGGCGGGGTCGACCACCCGGACCGTGCCGGCCGCCGGGATCTCGAAGGTCTTGTCGTGGGAGCCGTACTCCTCGGCCTTGCGCGCCATCAGCCCGACGTTGGGGACGCTGCCCATGGTGGTGGGGTCGAAGGCGCCGTTGGCCTTGCAGAACTCGATCGTCTCCCCGTACAGCGCGGCGTAGGACGAGTCTGGGATCACGCACTTGGCGGGGGACAGGGCGTCGTCGGCGTTCCACATCATCCCGGAGTCGCGCACCACCACCGGCATCGAGGCGTCGATGATGATGTCGGAGGGCACGTGCAGGTTGGTGATGCCCCGGCTGGAGTCCACCTGGGCCAGCCCCGGACCCGTCTCGTAGGCGGCGGCGATGTCCGCCTCGATGGCGGCGCGGGTGTCGTCGTCGAGCTGCTGGATGGCCTTCTCCAGGCTGGCCATCCCGTCGTTGGCGCTGGCACCCACCGAGGCCAACGCAGCAGCGTGCTTGGCGAACACCTCGCTGTAGTAGGCCCGCACGGCGTGTCCGAAGATGATGGGGTCGCTGACCTTCATCATCGTCGCCTTGAGGTGGACGGAGAACAGCACCCCCTGCTCACGCGCGTCCGCGACCTGCTCGGCCAGGAAGCTGGTGAGCGCACGCTTCGACATCACCGCGGCGTCGATGACCTCACCGGCCTCGAGGGGCGTGGAGGCCTTGAGGACGGTGACCTCGCCGTCCGTGCCCACGTGCTCGATCACGACGTCGGTGGCGTCAGCCACGGTGAGGGAGCGCTCGCTGGAGCGGAAGTCGCCACCGGACATCGTGGCCACGTGGGCGGGGGAGTCGCTGGACCACGCTCCCATCCGGTGGGGGTACTTGCGTGCGTACGCCTTGACCGCCGCGGGCGCGCGACGGTCGGAGTTGCCCTCGCGCAGCACGGGGTTGACGGCGCTGCCCTTGACGGCGTCGTAGCGGGCCTTGATCTCCGCCTCGGCGTCGTCGGCCGCCTCCTCCGGGTAGTCGGGGACGGCGTAGCCGGCCGCCTGCAGCTCGGCGATGGCCGCCTTGAGCTGGGGGATGGACGCGGAGATGTTGGGCAGCTTGATGATGTTGGCCTCGGGGCGCTTGGCCAACGCGCCCAGCTCGCCCAACGCGTCAGTCACCCGTTGGTGGGCCTCGAGGTGATCGGGGAACACGGCGAGGATGCGCCCCGCCAGGGAGATGTCCCAGGTCTCCACGTCGACCCCGGCGGCGCCGGCGAAGGCGTCGAGCACGGGCTGCAGCGACTCGGTCGCCAGGGCCGGTGCCTCGTCGGTGTAGGTGTAGATGATCCTGCTCATCGGTGGTCTGATCCCTGTCGGCGGCGGTGGCACTCCGGTCCCGCGCACCGGCGACTGGCGACGGGCGTGGGGCGCACGCTACTCGACGCGCCCGGTCCCGCGGCAGTCGGCGATGCACCCCGACGCCGGCGCTGAGCAGCGATGGGGCCGCAACGCCCGGCAGGGAGGGGACACTCGGCCGGGCTGCGGCCTTGTGCGAGAGGCTTACCTTCGGAACACCCGGAGAGGGCTTGCCTGCAAAGGTTAGGCTCACCTAAAATCACCCGTAGGCCCTTGACGTCTGCGCAAGCTGCTGTCTTCCGGCAGGTGACCGCTCCTCGGGCACCGCTCCCGACAGCGCCAACCGACGCTCCCGACAGCGCCAACCGACGCTCCCGACAGCGCCAACCGACGCTCCCGACAGCGCCAACCGACGCCCCCCGGCACCATCGGACCGACGCCCCCGGACACCATCGGACGTCACCGGCCGCTGCTGGGCCCGGGGGTCACTGGCCACATCCAGCTCCCAACAAGGGGTGGCGTGCCGTCCACCTCGGAGGTGTAGTCGTGCGAGAGATCATCACCCGCGGGCGGATCGCCGCTGCCATCGCTGCGCTGTCCCTGCTCGCCGTGGCCTGCGGCGCGGAGGAGGACCCGGCGACCGAGCCCGACGCGGCGGTGGATGACACCGTCGCTGAGGACACCGATCCCGCCGATGACGTGGGCGAAGAGGACACGGGGGAGGCCGAGGTCACCGCCGACGGCCCCATCACCGTGTACTCCGGCCGCAACGAGGACTTCGTCGGCTTCATCTTCGACGACTTCGAGACGGCCACGGGCATCGAGGTGGAGGTCCGCTACGGCGACACCGCCGAGCTCGCCGCCACCATCGTCGAGGAGGGCGACGCCAGCCCGGCTGACGTCTACTTCGGCCAGGACGCCGGCGCCTTGGGCGCGCTGCAGGACCTGGGCCGGCTGACCGCACTGCCGCAGGACATCCTCGACACCGTCGAGCCGACCTTCCGGTCCCGTGAGGGGCAGTGGACGGGCACCACGGGCCGTGTCCGGGTGCTCGCCTACAACACCGACCTCGTCGAGCCGGCTGAACTCCCCGACTCGATCCTCGACCTCACCGACCCGCAGTGGGAGGGCCGCGTCGGTTGGGCCCCCACCAACGGCTCCTTCCAGGCGTTCGTGACCGCCCTGCGGGTGAGCGAGGGTGAGCAGGTCGCCCGCGAGTGGTTGGAGGGCATGATCGCCAACGGTGCGGCGGAGTTCCAGAACAACACCGCGATCGTGGAGGGGATCGGCCGCGGTGAGGTGGAGATCGGGATCACCAACCACTACTACCTGTTCCGCTTCCAGGCGGAGGATCCGGACTTCCCCGTGGCCAACCACTTCCTGCCCGGTGATATCGGCGGCCTGGTCAACATCGCTGGCGTCGGGGTCCTGGCGTCGAGTGACCAGCAGCCGGCGGCCTTCGAGCTGGTGCGCTACCTGTTGAGCGAGGACGTCCAGGTGTTCTTCGGCCGGAACGCCGACACCGTCGAGTTCCCGGTGGTTGCCGGGGTGGACTCGCCCGAGCTGCCGACGCTCGAGGAGATCGACCCGCCGGACGTCGACCTGTCCAACCTCGAGGACCTGCAGGGCACCCTGCAGTTGCTGCAGGAGGTGGGTGCGGTGTCGTGAGGCTCCGCGCGGTGGCGCCCCGCACGGGGCGCCAGCCCCTGCGGCGGTAGCGTTGGACCGCGATGAGCTCCGAGGCGCCCAGCACCAGCGACCAGCTGACCCGCCAGCTGCCCGACGGCCCAGCACGACCGCGCGTCGGCAGCCGGCGGGTCGCTGGTGTGCACCCGGCCATCTGGGTGCCGTCACTCGTCGTGGCGACAGCGATGCTGCTGCCGGCGATCTATCTGGTCGTGGCCACGGCCGACCTCCCGCTGGCGCGCATCGTGGAGATCGCGACCGACGGCCAGACCCTGCGCCTGGCCGGGCGCACCCTGCTGCTCGGGACCTCGGTGACCCTGGCGTGCCTGGTGCTGGGTGTCCCCCTGGCATGGCTGACCGTGCGCAGCGACCTGCCCGCCCGACGCTTCTTCGCCATCGCCACGGGCCTGCCCCTGGTGATCCCCACCTTCGTCGGGGCCTTCGCCCTGGTGGCCGCCTTCGCCCGCGGAGGGTTGATCGAGGAGTGGTTCGGCCTCGTCCCGCCCAGCCCCTACGGCTTCTGGGGTGCCTTCGCCGCGCTGACCCTGTTCAGCTTCCCCTACGTGCTCATCACGGTGCAGTCGGGGCTACGGGGCATCGACCCGTCCCTTGAGGAGGCCAGCCGGCTGCTGGGGAACGGCCCGGTGCGCACCTTCTTCAAGGTGACCCTGCCCCAGTTGCGTGCCAGCGCTGCGGCCGGCGGTCTCCTGGTGATGCTGTACGTGTTCAGCGACTTCGGTGCGGTGTCGATCCTGCGCTACTCGACCTTCACCCGGGGGCTGTTCCTCCAGTACCGCTCGGCCTTCGACCGGTCACCGGCGGCACTGCTCGGGCTGCTGCTGGTGGGGCTGACCGTGGCCGTGATCGTGTTCGAGGCCCGTGTCGCGCGCGACCGGGGTGGCCAGTTCGGGGCGCGGGGGCCCACCCGGCCGGCGCCAGCCGTGCCGCTGCGCGCCTGGCGGTGGCCGGCGGTGGGGTTGTGTGTACTGGTGCTGCTCGTGGGCCTGGTCACGCCCGTCACCGTGATCGTGTTCTGGTTGGTACGGGGCGTGGCCGCCGGGGAACAGCTCAACGTGGCCCTCGGGCCCGCGTGGCGCAGCATCCTGTCCGCCGGGCTCGGGGCGCTCGCGGCCGTGGCCGCCGCACTACCCATAGCCATCTGGTCGTCGCGTTCCTCCTCCCGGGTGGCAAGGCTGGTGGAACGGGCCGCCTTCACCGGGTACGCGCTGCCGGGCATCGTGGTGGCGCTGGCCCTGGTGTTCTTCGGGATCCGCCTGGCCACGCCGCTCTACCAGACCCTGGCGATGCTGGTCTTCGCCTACGTGGTGCTGTTCCTGCCCCAGGCGGTCGGCGCGATCCGCACCTCGCTGATCCAGGTCAACCCCAACGTCGAGGCGGCCGCGCGGGTGCTCGGCAGCGACCGGCTGGCCACGCTCCGGCGGGTCACCCTGCCCCTGGCGCGACGTGGTGCCCTGGCCGGTGGCGCCCTGGTGTTCCTCACCGCGCTCAAGGAGCTACCCGCGACCCTGCTGCTCGCACCGACGGGCTTCGACACCCTCTCCACCCGGGTGTGGTCCGCTACCGAGGAGGCCTTCTACACCCGCGCGTCGGTCCCCGCCCTGCTGCTGATCCTGCTCGGGTCCGTGCCCCTGGCGGTGGCGATGATCCGTGAGCGCCGGGAGCGGTGACGCAGTGCCCTCAGGCGGGGATGCCGTCCACCGAGTTGTCCGGTGCAGCGGGGGCGACGTGGTCGAAGGCCACCACGGGGCCGATCACCTCGAGTCGCACCCGGTCACCGCGTGCCAGGTCGAGGCCGGGGCCGCGACGTGAGCGCAGCTCGTGGCCGCCGGGGACCTCGATGGTGACCAACTGGTCGTGACCGAAGTACGACAGCCCGGTGACGACCCCGACGCCGTCCGTTGCCCGCCGCAGGTCCAGCGACTCCGGTCGCACCACCACCGCGACCTCGCCCGCGCGCAGCGCCCGGTCGGTCGCCAGCCGCCCGATGGGCGTGTCCACCAGGTAGCGCCCTGCTCGGGTGCCGGGCAGGACGTCCGCTTCGCCCACGAACTCCGCCACGAAGCGTGTGGCGGGCTGGGTGTAGAGGGTCTGCGGATCGGCGATCTGGTGCACGCGACCCTGGTCCATCACCGCGACGAGATCCGCCAGGGAGAGCGCTTCCTCCTGGTCGTGGGTGACGAACACCGCGGTCTGGTCGGCAGCCCGCAGGATCGCCCGGACCTCCTCACGGACCGCGGCGCGCAGGGCGGCATCGAGGTTGGAGAAGGGTTCGTCCAACAGGATCAGGTCCGGCTCGGGCGCCAGGGCCCGTGCCAGGGCGACGCGTTGCTGCTGGCCGCCGGACAACGCGGTCGGCAGCCGCGAGCCCAGATGGGCCATCCCGACCAGCTCGAGCGCGGAGTTGACCCGCTCCGTGCGCTGCGTGCGTGGCAGGTGGCGAAGGCCGTAGCCGACGTTGCGGGCAACGCTGAGGTGGGGGAACAGTGCGTAGTCCTGGAAGACCATGCCGACGTTGCGCCGTTCGGGTGGAACGGCGATGTCCGGCCCCGTGACCAGGTGGCCGTCGATCTCGATGGTGCCCTCGTCGGGGTCCAGCAGTCCGGCGACCATGCGCAGCACGGTGGTCTTGCCGCATCCTGACGGCCCGAGCAGCGCGGTCAGGCTGCCCCGCGGCACCGTGAGGTCGACACGGTCGACGGCCAGGGTGTCCCCGAACCAGCGGGTGAGCGCGGCACATCGCAGCGCCGACGCGGCGTGCTCAGTGGGGGTCACCTCGCCTCCAGGTCACCTCGGGTGGGGACGGTCGGCCCCAGGGAATCAGGTCCGATGGATGTTCGAGATCACCGGAAGGTTAGGTTACCCTTCACTCCGTAGGTGATCGCCGCCACGTCGTCGCGCCCACCGCATCACCGCACGAACTGCGTGCGACCGCGGCCGACCACCGTAACGGCTCGCTTCCCCGCTCCCGACCGCAGGAGCCCACCGTGTCCGCACTGGCACACCCCGGTGACACCGGCTACCCGGAGCCCGCGCACCGCTACCGGCATCTCCACGAGGCCGACCACACCGACGCTGCGCGTGCCGGCCAGCAGCGGGAGCCTGGGTCCCACGGGGTGGACAGCCTGGTGACGGAGGTGCTGGAGATCCTGCTCGAGCACCACGAGCTGGGCGTGCCGGTCGCCGCTGCGACCATCGCCAGCAGGCTGCCCGTGGACGCCGCCCTGGTCGATGCCGCCATCACGCGGGTGCTCGAGGAGGGCACCGCTGCACTGGCCGGTGACGCCAGCCAGGAACGTCTGGCCCTGACTGCGGCCGGTGTGCCCCTCGCGACCACCGCGGTGCGCCGACACCGCCTCACCGAACGCCTGCTCTCCGACGTGATCGGCCTGGAGTGGTGGAAGGTGCACCACGAGGCGGAGCGCTGGGAGGGGGTCGTTTCCGGCGATGTGGAGGACAAGCTCATCGAGCTGCTCGGTGACCCCGGCACCTGTCCCCACGGCAACCCGATCCCCGGTTCCGGCAACCCCCCAGCCCACGCTGGCGCCGTGCTGCTCGCCGACGCACCCGTCGGACCCGTCGAGGTGCTGCGGATCACGGAGACGCTGGAGGGCGACGACGAAGCCTTGCAACTGCTCCAGAACTGTGGGTTCCTGCCGGGCAAGCACGCCGAGGTCCAGCGCAACGAACGCGGGTGGGTCCAGGTCGCTGGTGCCCATCACGACGCGGCACTGCCACCCCACGTCGCGGCTCATACCTACGTCGCTGCTCGCTGACCGGCAACGCGGGTACGGTTGCCCGCATGAGCGCACTCGAGGATCCACAGCCCGACCGCCGCAGCGTCGCCGTGCTCGGCGACCGGGTGCTGGTCGCCCCACCCGATGACAGCGAGCGCCGCAGTCGCGGTGGCATCGTCATCCCCGCTACGGCGCGATCCGTGGACCGTAAGGGCATCTGGGGCCAGACCATCGGGACCGGCCCCAACGTGCGGCAGGTCACCACCGGGGACGAGGTCCTGTACCTGCCCGAGGACGCCATCGAGGTCGACATCCAGGGTGAGCCCTACCTGATCGTGCGTGAGCGTGACGTGCACGCCGTCGCCTCCCACCAGGTGGACAGCGCGACCGGGCTCTACCTGTGAGCGTGGCCGCTGGCGCCGCCGTCGGACCGCCGACCGGGATGCGCATCCGGCTGTCCTCCAACGAGTCGCCCTTCGGTCCCTCCCCGGCAGCGATCGAGGCCGCAACCTCGACGGTGTCGCAGGCACACCGCTACCCCGATGATGCCAGTGCACAGCTGCGCGCGGCCATCGCCGTGGACGAAGGCGTGACCCCGCCCGAGGTCGCGGTCGGTACCGGCTCGGCGGCGCTGTTGATGGACCTGATCCCGGCGCTGTGCGCCGGTCACGAGGCCCCCGAGGTCGTGGCCTTCGCGCGTTCCTTCGTGGTCTACCGCCTCGCTGCCAGCAATGCCCACGCCGCCTACATCGAGGTGGCGACGGGCGGGCCGGCGACGGGAACCGCGCCCGGGTACACCCGTGACGTCGACGCGCTGTTGGCGGCGGTCACGCCGCGCACCCGCGTGGTCGCGGTGGACAACCCGGCCAACCCCACCGCGGCCCACATCACCGGCGCCGCCCTCACCTATCTGGCCCGTGAGCTTCCCGCCCACGTGACCCTGCTCGTCGACGAGGCCTACCACCACTTCGCCACCGGCCAGCAGGGCTACGTCCGGGCACGCGACCTCGAACTGGCCCATGAGGCCGTGGTCGTGCTGACCACTTTCTCCAAGGCCCACGCCCTGGCGGGTCTACGGGTGGGCGCGCTGCTCGGCCCCCCGGAGCTGGTCGCGGCCAGCGACGGTCGACGGCCGCGGTTCAACGTCGCTACGGCGGCCCAGGCGGCGGCGCTGGCGAGCCTCGGCGACCGCGAGCATCTGGCCGCCACGGTGCACGGCACCATCGAGGGCCGCCAGCGGCTGTCGTCGGGCCTGCACGAGCTGGGGGTGGCCCACAGCGCGGGGCTCACCAACTTCGCGACCGTGGAACTCGGCCGGCCGGCGGGCCCGGTGGTCGAGGCCTTCGCACAGCGTGGCATCGGGGTGCGACCGCTGACGCCCTACGGCCTCGAGGAGCAGGTGCGGATCACCGTGGGGACACCGGCTGAGGTCGACGCGGTCCTCACGGCGGCGCCTGAGGTGCTGGTGCCGGCCCGCTGACCGGTCGCAGCCCGATCCCGGCACCGTTCAGCACGGGTTGCCGGTGGCACGCTCGGTACCTTCGCTGCTCCTCGTCCCCGTCGGTCGGAACCCTCGCCGTGTCCCCACCGCGCCGTCGTCGCACCTTTCGTCACCGCCTGCGGGCGGTGCTGGCCGCCGGAGCCGCAGCCCTGTTGCTGGGGTGCTCGCAGGGCCAGGGTGAGGTGGTCGACTTCGGCGCCACCGCGGATGCCGACGCGCCGGCCGTGCCGGCGGACGACGGGGTGGACGTGTTCGCTGCGCCGGCACCTGAGGAGGTCCCACCCCCCGACGCACGCCTGGTCAGCGGCGGCTGGCCCGAGGCCGCCGCCTTCATCGCCCGCGAGGCTGCGGCAGGCAACCCGACGCTGGTCAACATCTTCGCCAGCTGGTGCGGCCCGTGCCGCGCGGAGATGCCGATGCTGCTCGCGGCCCGCGACGCCAACCCGGAGATCACCTTCCTCGGGATCGACCACCTCGACCGGTTCGAGGACGGTGAGGCCTTCGTGGAGGAGCTCGGGATCGACTTCGCGACCCTCCACGACCTCGACGGTGATGTCGCCTTCGCCGTCGGCGGGCGGGGGATGCCGACCACGGTGGTGTTCGACCGCGAGGGCCAGCTGGTGGCCCGCTACGTGGGTGAGTTGACGGCGTCGAGCCTCGAGGACCTCCTGGACCAGGTGCGGTGACCACCGCGATGGCGTTGCCGGAGCGCACCGCGCAGGTGCCGGTCGAACGCTGGTGGGTCGAGGTCGACGGTGCGGTGCTGGCCGCTGCCGCGCTCGGCGCGCCCACCGATCCGGCGTGGGTGGTCGCCCATGGGATCGGGTCCTCGGCACGCTTCATCGCCGATGCCTTCACCGACGCCGTCCTGGCCAGGGGCCGGCGCCTGGTGGTCTACGACCTGCGCGGCCACGGGGCGTCCTCGCCTGCCCCGCTGGTCGCTGACCACCACCTCGATGTCCATGCGCGCGACCTGGCGGCGGTGGCGCAGCACTGCGGCGGCGACATCGAGGTGGTCGGCGGCATCTCACTGGGCGCGCACGCCGCAGTGCGCGCGGTGACCGCAGGGCGGCTCGTGGACCCACCGGCCGCCCTGCTGGGGTGCCTTCCCGCCTGGTTAGGGGCGTCGGTNCCCGGCTCCGGGGCGCACGCGGCCATCGCCCGTCGGGTGCGCGAGGTGGGGGTGGAGACGCACTGCAGGGACGCCGCAAGGGACCCGATCCTGGCCCCGTGGCTACGCCGGGCCCTGGCCGAGGACCTCCTCCGCCACGACGTAGCCAGCCTCACCGCCGCCCTGCTCGCGCTGGACGGTGCCGACGCGCCGAGCCGTGAGGAGTTGGCCGGGCTCGGCCCGCCGATCGGGGTGCTCGGCTGGGCCGACGACCCCGGTCACCCCTTGGCCGTCGCGGAGGTGTGGGCAGCGATCGCGGTACAGGGGGCGCTGGTCCGGCTCTCGCTACGCGAACTGGATGTCGGTGTCGAACGGTTGGGGGCACATGCCGTGGCGGTGGTCACCGCGGCGCTCAGCGCAGTACCCCCGCCGGGGGCCGGCGACGGGCACCTGTCAGCGTTCACCGGCCGCGGTGAAGTGGATCGGGGTGTCGAAGGCGGCGCGACGTCCGGCGCGACGTAGTGCGCGCAGGATCGGCCGTCCGGTGAGCGCCACCAGGGTCGCGGTGACGATCGCCCGGGGCACGTCGAAGCCCAGGGAGGTGACCAGGGTGAAGGCGAGGAAGCGGCCGAGGTTGTCGAGCAGCGGATCGCCTGCGACGAAGGAGATGGTGCTCGTGGTACCGACGGCGAAGGGCCAGAAGGACAGGTTCAGCAGCAACCCGTAGGCCAGGCCGGCGACCGCGGCGTAGGCGGCCAGTACCGCCAGCTCGCTGCGGCCGCGCAGGCGTGGGGGCAGCAGCCCCGCCCCGGCACCCACCCACGCTGCACCGAGCATCTGGAAGGGCAGCCACGGTCCCACGCCGGCGGTCAGGAGTGCGGAGCTGAACAGGGTCAGTGCACCGAGCACGAAGCCGAAGGCCGGTCCGTAGGCGCGTCCGGCGAGCACCAGCAGGAAGAACACCGGCTCGAAGCCGGCCACGCCCGTGCCCAGCGGGCGCAGGGCCGCGCCCACCGCCGCCAGGACCCCGAGCATCGCCACCGTCTTGGCGTCCATGCCACCTTCGGACAGCTGGGCGAGGACCACGGCCAGCAGCAGCGGGAGCAGTAGCGCGAACAGCAGGGGTGCGTCGCTGGCGTGGGCGAGGCCGCTCTCGGGCGCTGCCAGCAGGGGCCAGCCGAAGGCCACGACGCCGACGGCGGAGATCAGCAGCAGCGCTGCGAGGGAACGCGGCCCCAGGGTGAGGCGGCCAGCCGTGCGCTGCGACACGGGGCCGGGGGTGCCGTGGTCAGCGGGTGTGGCGTGCGGGGTCGGGGAGGGATCGGTGCGGCTCACGACGTGACCTCCAGGCTGCGGGCCACCTCGTCGACGGTGAGCCACGGCAGCGGGCTGAGCACCTTGGCGATCTGGGGGGCGAAGGCGGGCGAGCTCACCGCGACCGCGTCGGTGGGCCCGTCGACCACCACCTCGCCGTCAGCCAGGACGACGGTGCGGTCCGCCACCGCTGCGACCAGTTCGACGTCGTGGCTCGCCAGCACCACGGCACGGCCGGCCGCCGCCAGGCCGCGCAGCAGCGCGACCAGCTGCCGCTTGGCGGGGTAGTCGAGGCCGCGGGTGGGCTCATCGAGCAGCACGGCGGGCGGATCGCCCGTCAGTTGGATCGCGAGCACCAGCCCGAGCCGCTGTCCCTCGGAGAGATCCCGGGGATGCTGCTCCACGCCGATCCCGGGGACCAGGCGTTCCAGCAGTTGCGCGCAGGTACCGACCGGCCGATCGGTGTCGCGGTCGGCCGCGGCGCACTCGGCGGCGACGGTGTCGGCGTAGAGCAGCTCAGCGGGTTCCTGTGGGACCAGCGCGACCCGTCGGATCAGCTCGGTCGGAGCGAGTTTCGCGGGATCGTCACCGAGGACGGCCACCTGGCCGTCGGTGGGTCGGACCAGCCCCGTCCACGCCTGCAGCAGGCTCGACTTGCCGGCGCCGTTGCGACCCATCACCGCCACGACCTCACCCACCTGCACCGTCATGTCGACGCTGCGCAGGGCGATGGTGTCACCGTAGGTGACGCTCAGGCGCTCGGTCCGCAGGATCACCTGCCCGTCCGCCGCTGCGGGGTGCGGGCGGGCAGGGGGAGCGAGCGTGCGGAGCTGGTCGCGCAGCCCGGTTGCACGGCGGCGGGCGTCACGGATCGTCAGGGGCAGGGGCGACCAGCCGGCCAGCCGCCCGAGCTCAACGATCGGGGGGGCCACGGGGCTGGTCGTCATCACCGCCTGTGGGGTGCCGACCTCGACCGCGGCACCGTTGCCCGGCAGGTGGATGACCCGGTCAGCGAAGGGCACCACCCGTTCCAGGCGGTGCTCTGCGAGCAGGACGGTCAACCCGAGGTCGTGGACCAACCGTTGCAGGGTGGCCAGCACGTCCTCCGCAGCCGGCGGGTCGAGGGCCGAGGTCGGCTCGTCGAGGACCAGCACGGCCGGGTGGGTCGTCAGGACCGATCCGATGGCCACGCGCTGACGCTCGCCGCCGGACAGCGTCTCCAGGGGACGGTGGCGCAACTCGACCAGGCCGAGGAGGTCGAGGGTCTCCTCCACCCGCCGCCGCATCACCGCGGGGTCGAGGCCGAGGCACTCCATGCCGTAGGCCAGTTCCTCCTCGACGAGGTCGGTCACGAAGCCGGCACGCGGATCCTGCCCGACCACGCCCACCACGTCGGCGAGGTCCCGGGGTGCGTAGGCGGCGGTCGTACGGCCAGCGACGGTCACCTGCCCGTGCAGGGTGCCGCCGGTGAAGTGCGGGACGAGCCCGTTGACGGTGCGCAGCAGGGTCGACTTCCCCGACCCGGTCCGTCCGATGACCAGGCACAGCTCCGCTTCCTCGATGTGGAGGTCGATACCGCTGAGGGTGGGCTGGTCGGCACCGTGGTAGGTGACCCCGACGCCGTCGAAGTCGATCACGCCGCCACCTCCGAGGACGGGGACGGCGAGGTGGTGGGGACCGGACCGCGTCGGTTGCGGGCACCGTGGCGGGGACGGGGCGTGCTCGCCAGGCTGGGTGGCTGCGGGGTGAACCAGGCCGGCAGCAGGGCGAGGAGGATCCCGCCCGTGGCTGCCGCCGGGAGGGGGATGGACAGCAGCGGCAGCGGGTCGGGCAGCAGCGCGGCAGGCGCCACGATGGTGGTGAGCACCCCACCANCCGCGGCCAGCACNCCNGTACCGGCGGTCAACCACTCCGGCGTCGCCCAGGGATCCGGTCGGTACCGGGTGCGCACGACCTCCCGTCCCGCGCTGCGCAGCGCCACCGCCGCGGTCACGACACCCACCAGCAGGATCGGTGTCCCGAGCCAGGTGGGGCCGGTCCCGTCAAGGAGCCCGTAGAGGCCCACCAGCACCCCACCGAGGCCGAGCAGGGTGAGCGCCGACGTGCGACGGCGTGCGGTGGGGGAGACCGCCGCGCGGCGTCCGTACCCGCGGGAGTCCATCGCCGCGGCGAGGGACAGCGACCGTTCCAGCGCGTCCTCCAGCACCGGCATGGCCACGGTCAGGATGCTGCGAAGGCCCCGGTCCGGTCGGCCTCTCAGCCGCCGGGCGGCACGGATGCGCCCGACGGCGGTCACCAGCGACGGCGCGAAGGAGAGCGCGACGACCACGGCCACGCCGACCTCGTAGAGCGCGGCAGGGGCGCTGGCGAGCAGGCGGCGCGGGTTGGCGAGGGCGTTGGCCGCCCCGATGCAGGCGAGCACGGTGGCGAGCCGCAGGCCATCGATCAGCGCCGCGACCAGGGCCAGGTCGGTGACGGGACCACCGAGGGTCACGCCTGCGGCCCAGGCCGGCAGGGCCACCTCGGGCAGGTCGATCAGCACCTGACCGCCGGTGGCCGCGCCGAACAGGGTCTGGGCCACCACCCGGATCGTGAGCACGACCAACCCGAGCTTGAGGAACACCGCGAAGGAGCGCGCCCAGGGGGCGTCGGTGCGCCGTGCGGTGACCACGTGCCCGGCCACGGCAAGGATGAGCAGCAGCAACCACGGGTTGGTGGTGCGTGATGCGGCGGTGGCAAGGCCGAGGGCCCACAGCCACCACGCGCCGGGGTGCAGGGCGCGGGGCACCGCACGCGCGACGCCGATCACGGTGACACTCCCCGGCGCAGGCGGCCTTGGCGGAAGGTCAGGGCGCCGATCCCCGCGAGGAGCCCGATGCCGACGAGGCCGGCCACGGGCAGCGAGCCCTCGGACGGGGCATCGCCGGGGGACGCCGCCAGGTCACGGGCGCCGTCCTCGTCGGTGCGGGGCCGGGGTGTGTCGTCCTCGGCCGCAGCACCGGCACCGCCGTCCGGCACGGTGTCGGTCGGGTGCTCGGCGCCATCCTGCGGCACGTCCTGCTCGGGTTGCCCGGCAGCGAGCCCGTCGGGCTCCTCATCAGGATCTGGCGCCGAGGGCTCGGCACCGTCGTCACCGGCTGCGCTGTCGTCCCCGGTCTCGTCCGTGGACCGGTCAGCGGTGGGGGCCGTCGCCGAGCCCTCAGCGGGGCCGGTGCCGCTGGTCGTCGCCGGCCGCTCGTCGTCGCTGGCGCCGTCGGGATCGGCGCCTGCGGCGTCTCCCCCGCGCTCCGCGGTGGCGTCCTGGTCCCCGTCGGAGCTGTCCTCGGCTGCGGCACCCGTCGAGCTCGAGGGGTCGTCGCTGCCGGGCGCCGTGGACGTGCGGCTGTCATCGCCGTCGCCCTCCGTTGCCGGCGCAGGGCTGTTGTCAGGAGGTTGGATCCCCGGTGGTGCGGCTCCGTCACCGAACCGCCAGCCCTCGACCGTGCCCGGAGCGGGCGCCCGGGTACCTGCGCCGCGGGTCGCGTAGCTCCAGGACCCGCCGGCGGCTGCGTGCCAGTAGGACCAGTAGGCGTCCGCGGGTGCACCGTTACACGGCTGCGGTCGGGCGTCGATGGTGCACACCATGCCCGGGATACGGGGCACGAAGCTGTAGCTGTGACCAGCGGCCTCCAGGGCAGCCAGCCCGCTGCCCGGAGCACCGGGAGCGCAACTGGTGGTGATCGAGCCGCCGAGGTCGCGTGCGTCGATCACGACCCACACCCCCTCACAGGTGGCGGCCGTCGCGGGCGGCACGGCACCGTGGTGGGTGAGCGCCGGGCTCACGGTCAGCAGCACCAGCAGGCTGACCACGGTCCACGCACGCCCCCGGGCCCACCACCTCAGAGGTGGTGGGACCGGGATGGGGCGCGTGTGCGGGATCAGGAGCCGCCATCCTCCTGCGCGAAGAAGGCGCGCTGGAGCAGCGAGGCGAACTGGTCGCGCCTGAGCTCGAGCGCAGGTGCGTAGGTGCTGGGTGTCGTGCCGGTGACGATCCCACGCTCGGCGAGAGCGGCGATGCTGCCGGCGTGGACGCTGTCGTCGTCGACGTCATCGAAGTTCCGTGCCGGCGCGGGATCGAGCTCCAACGCACGGGCGAGGAGGCTGGCTGCCTGGTCACGTCGCAGCGTGGCTGAGGGGCGGTAGTTCCCGTCGCCCTGCCCACCCACGATGCCCTCGGCCTCGAGGGCGGCGATCGCGCCGGCGTGACGGCTGCCGGCGGGCACGTCGTCGAAGGGCTGGCCCTCGACGGGCGCGAGGTCCAGCAGCTCGGCCAGGATCGACGCGGCCTGTGCCCGCGTCAGGCCGCGTTGCGGACCGAAGGTGCGGGCATCGAAGCCGCGGATGGCGTCGCGTGCGGACAGCTCGCAGATGGCCGGGGCGTGGGTGCTGCCCGGCGTGACATCGGTGAAGGGCAGCAGGGCCGGGACCTCGGCGCGGGCGCCGGCGGCGGAGGCCGTAGCGAGCCCGGTTCCGACCAGCGCCGGGATGACCTGGGTCGTGGCCCGGGGCACGTCGCCCGTGTCCTCGGCGGAGAAGGGGATCGCACCGGGGAAGGCGCCCTCACAGCCCGTCCGCAGCGCGAGCAGTGCGTCCAGGGCAGCCTCCCGCGCGGCCGCGCCACCGGCGACCTCGGGAGCGAGTTCGATGGCCAGGGCAGCCAGCGCGGTGGAGTTGGCGTTGAGCCCATCAGCCGAGGCGTAGGCACCACCCTGGTCCTGGACCTCGACCAGCCAGGCGGCTGCCTGCTCGGCAGCGGCGGTCGCCTCGTCGTCGTCGAGGGCGACCAGCGCCTGCACGGCGAAGCCCGTGGTGTCCACGCGGGAGGTGCACCCATCAGCGTCGGGAGCGGCGCGGAACCCACCGTCCTCGCACTGCTGGGCCAGGAGGAACCCCACAGCGGCGGTGGACGGTGCAGCGTCCTCCGCGCGTTGCAGTGCGAGGACTGCCAGGGACTGGGTGAGGGTCGAGGAGAAGTCCTGGGGCCCGTCGTCGGTCACGAAGTCGTCGGTGAACCGGCCATCGTCCTGCTCACGATCCTCGAGTTGGGTGATGAGGTCGATACCGCCGAGATCGCGAACGTCGCGGTCGTCGACCAGCAGCGCCAGGATCAGCTTCGCGGTCGCACCGGCGAACACGGCGTCATCCTCCACGAAGGGCACACCCTGGGTGTAGCCGGGTGCCTGCGTCGACAGCCAGTCGATCGCGGCGAGCAGTTGCTGCTCGGCGACGCCGGCCGCCGCCAGTGCGAACACCGCGTCAGCGGTGAGACCGGCATCAGGCCCGAACTCGCCTTCGAGCCGCTCGCCGTCCACCAGCTCCAGGGCCAGCCAGCCGGCTGCAACCTCGGCGGCGGTGACGGGTTCGTCGGGCAGGGTGGGGACCGGCTCGCCAGCTGCGGGCAGGGCTACCAGTGGCTGGAGGGCCACGGCGAGGAGGAGGGGGAGAACAAGGGCGATGGCGCGTGTGCGGGAGCTGCTGGAGGTGGCTGGAGCCACGTGGATGCCTCTCGTGAGCGGTCCGAGACGGAACCGCCCGGCCGACGCGGCCAGAGACGACGACGTCCCCCCGCACGACACGCATGACGTGTGCACGGAGGGACGGACGCTCGGGCGCTGCTCGCCCGGGCTCCGCCCCGCAGACCTCGACGGTGGATGGAGCCGCTCGCCACGTGCAGGTATCCCGACTCATCGCCTGGCACTGCCTCGGGGCTCCGTTGTGGGAGCTGCGAGGACGGTGGACGACCTACGGTTGCGGGTCAGCGCCGGATTCCGACCGGACTTCCCCTGCTGCGTGGTGTTCGGTTGTTCGGTTGTTCGGGTGTCTGTGCTGTTACCTGGCCTCTTGCCGGTGCTGATGCCTGATCCCTTGCGCGGTCACGCCGCACCTGCAGCACGGTTGCGGCTGCGGCACCGACGTCGGTCACCGTCGCCGATGACCGGTGACCCACACAACCACACCGCGTACCCGCGAGCAAGCTCCGACCGCGCGGTGGCCGAGGTGCGCCTCAGCGGGCGTGGTCGCGGGCGAGGACCGCTCGCGCGACGCGGGAGACGGGGGGCCGCCCGAGCTGTGCAGCCATCCAGCCGGTGACCGCGATGACCTCGGACAGATCGACGCCGGTGTGGACCCCCGAGCCCTCCAGGGCGTAGAGCAGGTCCTCGGTGGCGAGGTTGCCGGTCGCGCCGGCGGCGAAGGGGCAGCCACCGAGTCCGCCGGCGCTGGTGTCGGCGGTGGTCACGCCGGCCTCGAGGGCTGCGAGGGTGTTGGCCAGTCCCTGGCCGTAGGTGTCGTGGAGGTGCACCGCGAGTCGGTCCACGAGCACGGTGCGCGACAGCAGCTCGATGAGGTCCTGGACCTGCAGCGCGGTGCCCACCCCGATCGTGTCGCCCAGAGACACCTCGTCGCAGCCGAGTTCGAACAGCGCGGTGGTGACCCGGACCACATCCTCGGGTGGGACCTCCCCCTGGTAGGGGCAGCCGCACACCATCGACACGTACCCGCGCACCCCGAGACCGTGGCGTTTGGCGCGCCGCACCAGCACACGGAAGCGCTCCAGGCTGGTGTCGATGTCGCGGCCCAGATTGCGTTCGCTGAAGGGTTCCGAGGCCGAGGCGAACACGGCGATGTCCCGCGCGCCGGCTTCCAGGGCACGGTCCAGCCCCTGCTCGTTGGCGACCAGCACGGGGTAGCGCACGCCCGTGACGGGGCTGAGCCCCGTGAGCACCTCGGCTGCATCCGCGAGTTGCGGCACCAGGTCGCCCCGGACGAAGGACGTCGCCTCCACCACCTCGAGTCCGGTTGCGGCGAGGCGGTCGATGAAGGCGATCTTGGTGGCCGTGGGCACGGTGCCGGGCTCGTTCTGCAGCCCATCCCGCGGACCGACCTCCACGATGCGCACGCGGGCGGGCAGTTCCATGGGGTGCCTCCTCAGCGGGGATCGAAGGTCAGCAGGATCGCCCCGGCATCCACCGACTGGCCGGGCTGGACATGGAGTGTGGCGACGACGCCGGCCACAGGTGCCCGCACCGGGTGCTCCATCTTCATCGCCTCGACCACGACCAGGGTGGCACCGGCGAGGACCTCCTGCCCCTCTTCCACCTCGACACCGATGACCGTGCCGGGCATGGGGGAGGCGAAGCTCGCCGCGGCCGTCGGGGCGCTGGCATCGGCGTGACGCAGCGGTGGGACCTCCTCCAGCAGCCGGGTGCGCCCGCCGCTGCTCCACCACACGTGGCGGGTCCCCGCAGGGGAGTGCAGGACCTCGACGGTGGCCGGAGCGGTCACCGGTTCGAGGGGCACGGTCCCCGTCGCGTCGAGCGCGGTGACCTGCGGTGGCGCGCCAGGGCGGTGGCGCAGCTGCACGGTCCGGGTCGCGGGCGGCTCGGCGACGCGATCGCGCAGGGTCACCGGCCAACCACCACCCCCACCCGTGCGGATCGCTCCCAGCCGCGCCCAGGGATCGGACGAGGTGGGGTCGAGCCCGTCGGCGTGCAGTGCCCGGGCAGCGGCGGCCACCTCGACGTCCTGCAGGGGTGGGGGACGCCAGCCGTCGAGGTGGTCGGTGAGGAAGGCGGTGGTCAGCTCACCCGCGGCGAAGGCCGGGTGAGCGAGCACGGCGTCGAGCAGTTCCCGGTTGGTCACCACGCCGTGGAGCACGGTGGTGGCCAGCACCTCGCGCAGCCGGGCGATGGCGGCGGCGCGGTCGGGCCCGTGCGCGATCAGCTTGCCGAGCATCGGGTCGTAGAAGCGGCTCACCTCGCTGCCGGTGGCGATCCCGACGTCCGTGCGGATCCCCGGTCCCTCGGGGAGCCGCAGGCTGGTCACCACGCCGGTCTGGGGCAGCTGCTCGACGGGGTCCTCCGCGTAGAGCCGGACCTCGATGGCGTGGCCGTCGGAGCCGATCTGGTCCTGGGTGAGCGGCAGCGGCGCACCCGCAGCCACCAGCAGCTGCAGTTCCACGAGGTCCAGGCCCGTGATGAGCTCGGTGACCGGGTGCTCGACCTGGAGCCGCGTGTTCATCTCCAGGAAGGCGAAACTCGGCTGGTCGTCGGCCAGCGTGGTGCCGTCCACGAGGAACTCGAGCGTTCCCGCGCCGCGGTAGCCGACGGCTGCCGCGGCGGTGACGGCGGCGTCACCCAACCGGCGTCGCAACGCGGCGTCGACCACCGCCGAGGGGGCCTCCTCGACCAGCTTCTGGTGGCGGCGCTGCACGGAACACTCGCGCTCCAGCAGGTGCACCACCGCGCCGTGATGGTCCGCCAGGACCTGCACCTCGATGTGGCGTGGCCGGGCGATGAGTCGCTCGAGGATCAGCCGGTCGTCACCGAAGGCGCCACGGGCCTCCCGACGTGCGCTGGTGAGGGCGCCGGGCAACTCGTCGAGGTCGTGGACGACCCGCATGCCGGTGCCGCCACCGCCCGCCACGGCCTTGACCATCAGCGGTGCACCCAACCGTTGTCCCGCGGCGGACAGGGCCTCGTCGTCAAGGTTGGCGTCATCCTCACCGTCGATCACCGGGACACCGGCCGCCGCGAGGCGGCGCTTGGCCGCTGCCTTGTCGCCCATCAGGGCGATGACCTCCGGGGTGGGTCCGATGAAGGTCAGGCCGGCGGCACCGACGGCGCGGGCGAACCGGGCGTCCTCGGCGAGGAAGCCGTAACCGGGGTGCACGGCGTCACAGCCGGTGCGCTCGGCGGCTGCCAGCAGCGCGTCGACGTCGAGGTAGCTCTGCGGTGCGGGGCCGGGACCGATCCGCACGGCCCTGTCGGCCTCCCGCACGTGGGGTTCGCGGACGTCGGCGTCGCTGTACACCGCGACGGTGGCGATGCCCAGTCGACGGCAGGTCCGCATGATCCGCCGGGCGATCTCCCCGCGGTTGGCGATCAGCACCCGTTCGAGCATGCGCCGCTCCCAGCCGGTGCACCAGTCCCTCGCGACCGCACGGTGCGGGCAGGTTGGCCCCACGGCACGGCGCGGTGACGCTAGCAGCGCGCACCGTCAGCGCCGTGGTCACATCCGGAACACCCCGTAGCGCGCCGGAGGCACCGGCGCGTCCAGCGCGGTCGCCAGCCCCAGCGCCAGCACCTCACGGGTGGACGCCGGGTCGATGACCCCGTCGTCCCACAGCCGTGCGGTGGCGTAGTAGGGGTGGCCCTGGGTCTCGTAGGTGGTACGGATCGGGTCCTTGAAGGCGGACTCCTCCTCCGCGCTCCAGGTCCCGCCCGCCGCCTCGATGCCGTCGCGCTTGACCGTGGCCAGCACCGTGGCCGCCTGCTCCCCACCCATCACCGAGATCCGCGCGTTCGGCCACAGCCACAGGAACCGCGGGTCGTAGGCACGGCCGCACATCGCGTAGTTCCCGGCGCCGAAGGACCCGCCGATCACCACCGTCAGCTTCGGCACGCTGGAGCACGCCACCGCCGTGACCAGTTTCGCGCCGTCCTTGGCGATCCCGCCGGCCTCGTACTCCCGACCGACCATGAACCCGGCGATGTTCTGCAGGAACACCAGGGGGATCCCCCGCTGGTTGCACAGCTCCACGAAGTGGGCGCCCTTCAGCGCCGACTCCCGGAACAGGATGCCGTCGTTGGCGACGATCCCGACAGGGATGCCCTCGATGTGGGCGAAGCCGGTGACCAGGGTCTCGCCGTAGAGGTCCTTGAAACCGTGGAAGCGGGAGCCGTCCACGATCCGGGCGATCACCTCACGGACCGGGTAGGGCTGGCGGACATCGGCGGGCACGATGCCGTAGAGCTCCTCGGGGTCGTGTGCGGGGGGCTCGGGTGTGCGCAGCTCGAGGTGGTGGTCAGCGGATGCGCGTCCGAGGTTGGCCACCGCGTCACGGGCCAGCGCCAGGGCGTGAGCGTCGTCGACGGCGAGGTGGTCGACGACCCCGGAGGTGCGTGCGTGCAGCTCCCCGCCGCCGAGCTCCTCGGCGGTGACCTCCTCACCCGTGGCGGCCTTCACCAGAGGCGGGCCGCCGAGGAAGATCGTGCCCTGGTCGCGGACGATGATCGTCTCATCGCTCATCGCGGGCACGTAGGCCCCGCCGGCGGTGCAGGAGCCCAGCACCACAGCGATCTGTGCGCAGCCCATGGCCGACAGCTGCGCCTGGTTGCGGAAGATCCGCCCGAAGTGCTCCCGGTCGGGGAACACCTCGTCCTGCAGGGGCAGGAACGCCCCGCCGGAGTCGACCAGGTAGACGCAGGGCAGCCGGTTGTCGCGTGCGACCTCCTGGGCGCGCAGGTGCTTCTTGACCGTCACCGGGAAGTAGGTACCCCCCTTGACGGTGGCGTCGTTGGCCACCACGACGACCCGCCGTCCGGCCACACGGCCCACCCCGGTGATCACACCCGCCCCCGGGGCGGCGTCGTCGTAGAGCCCGTGGGCGGCCAGGGGTGAGAGCTCCAGGAAGGGGCTCCCGGGGTCGAGCAGCGCCTCCACCCGCTGGCGGGGGAGGAGCTTGCCCCGGTCGAGGTGTCGCTGGCGGGCAGCGGGGGACCCGCCGAGTGCAGCCCGGTCGAGCTCCGCGCGGAGATCGTCGCGCAGGGCAAGATGGTGCGCCCGGTTGATGGCGTAGGCGGCGTCGGTCGTGTCGACGCTCGAGGTCAGTGGTGGCATGGCACCAGGCTAGGTCGCCGCTGGTCGCCAGCGGCACTCGGGACCGTCAGCGGGCCGGCCCGGCTCCCCTCGGGCCCGTGGGCGTGCCAGGTCTGGGACTCAGCCGGTGAGTCGCGCCTTGACCAGGGCGGAAACGCGGCTCCCGTCAGCCTGCCCCGCCACCTCGGCCATCGTGGCCTTCATGACCTGGCCCATGGCCTTGGGGCCCTCAGCGCCCACGTCGGCGATGACCCGGTCGATGATCGCCGTGAGCTCGTCGTCGTCGAGCTGGGCGGGAAGGTAGGCCGCATAGAGCGCGGCCTCGGCGGATTCCGATGCGGCGGCGTCCTCGCGCCCCGCTGCGGCGAAGGAAGCCGCCGCCTCCTTGCGGCGCTTGACCTCGGTGCTGAGCACCTGCTGGACCACCTCATCGTCGAGGCGACCCTGGGGGCTGAGCCCGTCGGCGACCGCGCGGTTCTTCAGGGCGGCGATCACCATGCGCAGGGCGGAGGTCCGCTCCTTGTCGCGCGACTTCATCGCGGTGCGCAGGTCGGTCTCGATCTGCTCGTGCAGGCTCACGGTCACCTCGGCGTCGGTCGGTCCGCGGTCGTGCTGCGCGGTGCGGCGACAGCCTACTGCTGTGGGGACCATGGGACGATGGACGAGCCCGTCCCGCAACTGGCGCGGGACGGGCTCGCGTGCTCCGGTGGGCGGTGGTGCTGGGCGCCGCCTACCGGGCGTCCCCTTCGTCTGGTGTCACTCGGTGACCGACTCCGCAGCGGCTTCGGCGGTCTTCTTCACGGAGGTGCCGGCACCCTTGACCTGGGCCTTGGCGGCCTTTGCCTGGGGCTCGGTGGCCTCCTTGGTGGCTTCCGCGGCGCCGGTTGCGGTGGTCGCGGTGCCCTTGGCGTGGCTCACGGTCTCCTCGAGGCCTTCGCGGGCGCTGCCCACGGTGCGGTCGACGGCGCGGGTCGCCACCTCACGGGTGGAGTCAACGGCCTTGCGTGCCGTGGTCACGGTGCCCTTGGCCTGGGTGGAGACGGTGTCGGCCTGCTTGACCGCGGTGTCGATCGCCACGTCGGCGGTACGGGTCACGGAGGTCACTGCGCCCTTGAGTTGGCTCCGGGCGTTGTCGGCCTGGGAGAAGACCTTGTCGAGGCGCTCGTCCTTGCGGACCTCGTCGGCCAGCTTGCGGCCGTCCTTGGCCTTGGCGTCGAAGCGCTCTTCGAAGGTCTCGAGCACGCGTTCCGCGTCCTTGGCGAGGCGCTCACGCAACTCGGTGAGGGTCTTCTCCGCCCGCTCGGGGACGTCCCGAAGGCTCTTGATGCGCTCGGGGGTCTCCTTGGCGAGGTCGACGACGTCCACGACCAGTCCGGCGGTCGCGTAGCCGGCGTCCTCCAGCACGGTGCGCAGCTCACGCTCGCGCAGACGGGGTGTGGGCTTGGCGGTCGCCTTCTTCGGTGCAGCCTTCTTGCGGGCCGTGGTCTTCTTCGCCGCGGTCTTCTTGGCGGTCTTCTTGGCCGCCGTCTTCTTGGCCGCAGCCTCGGGTGCGGTCTTCTTGGTGGCGGTCTTCTTGGTGGTCTTGGCGGGAGCGGTGGTCTCGGCCATTGCGGCCTCCTCTGTATCGCTGGGGCTGGGGCGGCGGGATGGCGTCCGGGGAAGGGACAGCGCGGGAGCCGGGTCCGACCGCCATCTGGACGGGCGCACCGTGAGCGCTGTCCCTTCACCGGGCACCACCCTCACCGTTCGCTTCCAAAGGTATGCCCTACTGCTAACTATCGCAAGCGCTTGGTGGGTCGAGGGGCGCTGTCGCCGTGGAAACGCGCGATGTACGCGCAGAGCGGGTGCGGCGGTTCGCACCGTCGCGGTGTGCCCGCCTGCCGGCCGGTTGGGCACAGCGGATGGATGCCGCAGGTTGCCGCGGAGCAGCGGGTGTGTGTCGCAGGTTGCCGCGGAGCAGCGACCCCTCAGCGTTGTGCGGCGAGCGACGCGGCGTGGAGGGACAGCTCGGCGTGAAGCACCCGCCGGACCGGACCGAGCTCGAGGTCGAAGATCCGCTCCGCCTGTGCCTGGAGCTGGCGCCACCACTGTGGTGCTGCGTCGCGGAGTCCAGGCTCGACGAGCAGGTCGACCACCTCGCCGATGGGTCGGCTGTCGCTCGCCATCCCGATGATGCGGTAGCCCCGAGCGCGGACCGGACCGGTGTCCACTGGCAACAGCCCGGGGTGACCGAGGGTGACGGTGACCTGCGCACCCTCGGGGACCTGCGGGAGTGCGAGCGCCCAGGTGGGGCCCTGTACCGGCACGCGCACCAGCAGGGCACCGTGCGGGAGCAGCAGGGGCTCAGCGGCCACGTACACCTCGTCGATCTGGGGATCGCAACGCCGGACAGGGGGCATACTCGCACCCTTGGGCGGGCGAGTCACGCACCCGGCACCAGGCTCCTAACCTGACCGGTCGCAGCCCGCTGGCATCGGGTCATCGCAGGTCCATCGGACCGTCGGTTCGATGCCGCGGCGCTCGTCCACCCGGCGGAAGGCAGCGTGCGATGCGTGTCCTGCTGCTCGGCAGCACAGGGATCGTGGGCGCGGCCGTCGCCCAGGCACTCCGGCAACGCGGTCACGAGTGCCACCCCCTCGATCCGCGCAGTGGCCCAGCCGCTGCAGGGGATGCTGTCGATGCTGCGGTCGGCGAGGTCGCCGTGGTGATCACCGCGACCGGGGGTGACCTCCCGGTGACCCGCGCGGTGATCGAACGGGCCGTGGCAGCCGGCGTCGATGTGGTCGACGTCGACCGCGAGGTCGGGCACCTCACCTGGCTGCACCACACGGCTGCCGTGGGGGCGGCAGCTTCAGGGGCGCGGTTGGTCGGGGCTGCCGGGGTGCGCTTCGCGGTGGGTGACCTGCTCGCTGCCCTGGCGGCGGAGCTGGTGGAGGTGCCGACCAGCCTGCACGTGGCCTATACCGGGGGCGGTGGCGTGATGGTGGCGACGCCGGGCGAGCGGCGTGCCGCAGCTGCGGCGCTGGGACGGACCGGCACCGCACGTCTCGACCACCGTGCGGTGGAGGAGTACCCGGGCGAGGCACGCAGGCTGGCCTGGTTCCCCCGACCGGTGGGGCCCTCGCACGCCGCCGCCGTCCCCGGAGGCGAGGTCGTCACCGTCCCCCTGCACCTGCCGCAGCTGGCCACGATCCGTACCTATGAGTCCCTGACGGGATGGCGTGCGGAGCTGCTGCAGGCCCGGGCGAACCTGGCGCGCACCGGCTGGGGGCGGCGCCTGCTGCTGCGGCGGCTCGCGCGCGCTCCCCGCCGCCAGGGGCCCGCCCTGCGGGCAGGCCAACGCTGGGGCTGCGTCGCGGAGGTCGCCGGTGTGGAACAGCTCGGACGGGCGTGGGCCTACGGCCACGATCCGGTGCGGGTGAGCGCGGAACTGACGGCGGAACTGGTGGTCGGACTCCTCGACTCCTCCGCAACGGCGGGTAGGGGTGGGGCCCGTGCGCCGAGCCAGGTACTGGACCCGGTCCGTGCCCTGGACGCGGTCGCCGACCGGACGGACCTGCGATGGTCCCGCAGCAGCGTGGCGCTGCCGGCTCGCTGAGGTCGCGAACCTCGCGGCGGCGGCGCGGCGCGGCGCGGCGGCGCTGCCTGGTCGTTTCCTGGGCTGGAGCCCAGGAGCTGACCACCTCGCGGCGGACCCGTGGTGTTGCCTGGTCGTTTCCTGGGCTGGAGCCCAGGAGCTGACCACCTCGCGGTTGCGACGCGGCAGACCCGCGGCGGTGGCGCGGCGGTGGCGCGGCGGCGGCGCGGCGGACCCGCGGCGGACCCGCGGCGGACCCGCGGCAGACCCGCGGCGTGGGGTCCAACCGGTGGTGGCCATCACGGCAGTC
>SL_7KL_010_BRINEDRAFT_10000221_pt1 | contig 26091 bp, 24 predicted proteins | sample SodLak_010_BRINE_FD_10663 | JGI IMG/M metagenome (IMG submission 10663)
CTGTTAATCACTAGGTCGGCGGTTCGAGCCCGTCCCGGGGAGCCAGATAAAGAAAAAGGGCCAGGTCATTGCGACCTGGCCCTTTTTCGTGGTGCGTACGGCGGTGCCGATTACTCGGGATCGTGTTCGATGGGCTCCAGAGAACCGATATAAATCGCGATGGCGCGGCGATCGGCATCGGTCAGATGGGCAGTGCCGTGATCGATCACGTCGGCCATGCCGCCGCCGGCAAAATCACCGTCGCGGGTCAGGCCCATCTCCAGATAGCGCGCAATATGCCGCCCCCCCCAGCGTCCGATGCCGGTTTCGCGATCCGGGGTGATATTGGAGGCAACGTCCCCGTCGGGCAGTCGGGCGCCGGCCCCAATGCGCTTGAGGTCCAGACCGCCGGTCCGCGTGCGCGGAGTATGGCACTCCATGCAATGCCCAAGGGCGTTGGCGAGGTAGGCCCCACGGTTCCATTCGTCCGACTGGTCGGGGTCGGCGTCGAAGGTGCCCGGTTCGAAATGCAGCCACTTCCAGCCCATCAGGGATGACCGGAACCGGGCATACCAGACCAGGTCATGCGGGGTGTTTTCTCGAGCGACGGGCTCCACCTCGGATTGCAGAAAGGCCCACAGGGCTTCCACATCTCGCGGCTGCATCTTGGTGTACGACGTATACGGAAAGGCCGGATAGTAGTGACGCCCGTCCGGGCTGCGGCCTTCGAGCAGGGCGCGCTTGAAGTCCTCTTCCGACCAGTCCCCGATGCCGTGTTCCGCATCCGGGGTGATGTTCGGACCATAGAACGCACCAAACGGGCTCTCGATCGCACGCCCACCGGCCAGGAATTCCCCGTCTTCTGCCGTGTGGCATGTCACGCAGCCACCGGCTCGCAAGACGTACTCACCGTAGGCGATCTGCTCGTCGGTACCCGCGGACGGGTCGTGCTCGCCAATCTGCACCCCTGCCTGCACCGTGGCCGCCGATCCAAGCAGAAAAAGGGCTGACAGACAGGCTGCCAGCCCCTTGTTACCTGTTAGCACTGCGAATTACTCGCGGCGGAAGTCGTCGTGGCAAGCCTGGCAGGACTGCCCGAGGTTGCGAAAACGAATGGCGTATTCGCCTTCGTCACCGGCTTCCACGGCTGCGTGCAGGGCCTCGGCGGCCTTCAGCGTGTCATTGGAGAGCTCCTCGAAGCGTTCCCAGTCATCCCAGATTTCTTCCTTGGCATCGGTATCCGGGAAATCGCTCCCCTCCGGAAAGAGGCCCGGGATGTCCTGGCTCAGCGCTACCAGCTGGCTGGTATGCATCTCGAGGTTGTCGCCGAACTCGGCTCCGTCCACCACCACGGCGGCAATGGCGCCCACGTTGCCACCAATGGCGCGCATCACACCCTGGCGGTAGTCGATCGTGGCCTCGTGCTCATCGAATGCGTGAACGGTACTTCCGGCACCCAACCCCAGGGTCAGTGCGGCGGCCACGGAGGTGGCGGTAATCAGGCGTGCGGCGTTCTTCATGGTGCTTCCTCCCTGTAACAATCAAGACTTCGCGGATATCTGGAGAACCGGATATGCGAAGCCACTATAAACGGCGGGCCCGCCCCATTTCCATGAGCGAAATGGATTACCCATCACGATTGCGGGCTTTCCCGATTGACCACAACCCGTGCGCGGGGTTCCCCCGGACGAACCCGGTACAATCGCATTACGTCCAAGCGCTTCCGAGAAGATGACCCTGAACTCCCCCAACACGACCGACGAGACCGCCCTTCGCCAAGCCATCATCAACACCGGCCTGGAGACCAATCGTCGGGGGCTCAACCAGGGCACCTCGGGCAACATCAGCGCGCGCTTCGGCGACGGCATGCTGATTACGCCTTCTGGCATCCCGTACGAGGCGTTACAGCCGGACGACCTGGTGTATGTCGATGCAGATGGACAATGGGCGCCTGGCCGCAAGCCCTCGAGCGAATGGCACTTCCACCGCGCCATCCTGCAGGCGCGACCAGAGCTGGGAGCGGTCGTCCATGTCCATTCCGTCCATGCCAGTGTCGTGGCGATCCAGGGACGCGACATCCCCGCGCTGCACTACATGATCGCCGCCGCCGGCGGGAACTCTATCCGCTGCGCCCCGTACGCCACGTTTGGAACGGAGACCCTCTCGCGGCTCGCGGTGGCGGCCCTGCGGGACCGCACGGCCTGCCTGCTCGCGAATCACGGGATGATTGCCACCGGGACGGACCTGGAGCGCGCCCTGTGGCTGACCGAGGAGGTTGAACTCCTGGCACGGCAATATGTGCTGAGCCTGCAGATCGGAGGGCCGCAATTGCTGGATGACGCGGAGATGGATCGCGTCCTGGAAAAGTTTCGCCACTACGGGCCACAGCGCGACAGGAAATAGACACGCGTGGAGCGCGCCACCCTCAAAGACCGGGGGTGACACCTTCTCCATCGGCCAGCGGGGCCGAGCGCGGGGCGAAGTCGGCGCGATCACGGGTTTCCAGATAGTGCTGCAGGGCCCAGGTCACCGACGGGAAGGCGCGCTCCTCCGGCAGTTCATCGAAACGGAACAGGCCGACCTCTTCCGATTCAGGGCCCGGCGCAATCGCATCGCTCAGCAAGCGCGCCCGATAGATCATCTGCACATGCCCGATGTGCGGGACGCTATAGACGCCCAGCAACTGACCGATTTCCAGATCGGCCCGCGCCTCCTCCCAGGCCTCGCGGCGGGCCCCCTCGGCCGGGCTTTCCCCCTTTTCCATGAACCCCGCCGGCAGGGTCCAGAAACCACGACGCGGCTGAATGGCCCTTCGACAAAGCAATACGCGGTCTTCCCAGATGGCCACGCTGCCGACGATGATTCGCGGGTTTTCGTAGTCAACGAAGCCACAATGGTCGCAGACACGCCGTTCGCGATCATCGCCTTCGGGGATATGGTGATGGAAGCTGGCATCCAGCCTGTTTTGATTGCGACTCATGGCGGTACCGTTAGGGGCGTTATAGCTTTAAATACAAAGTCGTACAGTGCCATGCGGTGCACCCGAGAGCCGAGCTCGAACACGCGCCGGTGGCCGCGGTCCACAATAGAGACTTGCGCACCGAGGCAGGACAGAGGCGAACATGACCACACGCACGCGCTTTACCGTTGGTGAGCTCATTCACCATACCAAGTTCGATTACCGGGGTGTGATCGTCGATGTAGATCCGGTGTACGCCGGGTCGGACGAATGGTACGAAACCGTGGCCAAGAGCCGCCCACCCAAGGACCAGCCGTGGTATCACGTGCTGGTGGACGGCTATTCGCACAGCACCTACGTGGCCGAACGCCACCTGGAGCCGGATACTCGCGGCGAACAGATCGAACACCCCGCCCTCGGGCAGTTCTTCGATCGTTTCATGAACGGCCGCTACTCGCGCCACGGCGAGCCCGGCGCCCACTAACCCACAACCGCAGGGAAGACCATGGCACAGGACAACCGCCGCAGCCGCGTCGTCACCGAAGGCCCCCGCCGCACGCCCAACCGCGCCATGCTGCGCGCAGTCGGCTTCGGCGACGACGACTTTCAGCGCCCGATCGTGGGCATTGCCAACGCCCAAAGCACGATCACGCCCTGCAACATGGGCATTGGTGCCCTCGCCGCCCGCGCCGAACAGGCGGTGCGCCAGGCCGGGGGCATGCCACAGACCTTCGGTACCATCACCATCTCCGACGGCATCTCCATGGGGACGCCGGGGATGAAGTACTCGCTCGTCTCGCGTGAGGTCATCGCCGACGCCATCGAGACCGTAGTCAACGGCCAGAGCCTGGACGGCATCCTCGCCACCGGCGGCTGCGACAAGAACATGCCCGGGGCGATGATTGCCCTGGCCCGTCTCAACGTGCCGGGCATCTTCGTCTACGGCGGAACCATCAAGCCCGGGCACTACAAGGGTCAGGACCTGACGATCGTCAGCGCCTTCGAGGCCGTGGGCCAGCATGGTGCCGGCAATCTGTCCGACGAGGACCTTCAGGGCGTGGAACGCAACGCCTGCCCCGGCGCCGGCTCCTGCGGCGGCATGTTCACCGCCAATACCATGTCGAGTGCCTTCGAGGCCATGGGCATGAGCCTCCCCGGTTCGTCCACCCAGGCCGCCGAGGACCCGGAAAAGGGCGATTCGGCCGCCCGGTCGGCCGAGGTCCTGGTCGAGGCCATCCACGCGAACCGGCGCCCGCGCGACATCCTGACCCGCGAGGCCTTCGAGAACGCCCTCGCAGTGGTGATGGCCATCGGGGGCTCCACCAACGCAGTACTCCACCTGCTGGCGATTGCGCATGCCGCCGAGGTCCCCCTGGACATCGACGATGTCGAGCGCATCCGCCGCAAGGTCCCCGTGCTGTGCGACCTGAAGCCTTCCGGGCGCTACGTGACCACCCAGTTCCATGCGGTGGGCGGCACGCCCCAGGTGATGAAGATGCTCCTGAATGCCGGGCTGATGCACGGTGAGTGCCTGACCATTACCGGGGCCACCCTGGCCGAGACCCTGGCGGAGATCCCCGATACGCCCTCCCCGGATCAGGAAATCATTCGCCCGCTGGAGCGGCCCCTGTACCCGCACGGGCACCTGGCCATCCTCAAGGGCAATCTCGCGACCGAGGGCGCGGTGGCCAAGATCACCGGACTCAAGCGGACCGCCATCGCCGGCCCCGCGCGCTGCTTCGATTCCGAGGAGGCCTGCCTGGATGCCATCCTCGACGGCCAGATCCAGGCCGGCGATATCCTCGTCATCCGCTACGAGGGGCCGCGTGGGGGTCCCGGCATGCGCGAGATGCTCGCGCCGACCGCCGCGATCATCGGTGCGGGCCTGGGCGATTCCGTTGGTCTGATCACCGACGGGCGCTTCTCCGGCGGGACGTACGGAATGGTGGTTGGACATGTTGCCCCCGAGGCCGCGACCGGCGGCACGATTGCGCTGGTCCGGGACGGGGATACGATCGAGATCGATGCTGGAGAAAACCGGCTCACGCTGCAGGTCGACGAAGCCGAGCTGGAACACCGCCGCGCGGCCTGGGAGCCGCCGGTGCCCCGCTTTGACCGCGGGGTCCTGGCGAAATACTCGCGTATCGTGGGCTCGGCCAGTCGCGGTGCCGTAACCGACGATTTCACCTGACGGCGGGGAGCAAAAGAGTCCGATGACGCACCCGGACCCCCGCCACCCCGACTTCAGCATGATGCCGCCGGTGATCGGCTTCCTGCTGATCGCCAACGTCGGCCTGTTCCTCACCATGCCGTGGCTGGGTGACTGGTTGATCACCCATTTCGGGCTCTGGCCCATCGGCACGCCGGCCACCGTCCATCAGGACGGCAGCTGGATGCGGGTGCCCGACTTCCAGCTCTGGCAGCTGGTCAGTTACGGCTTTCTGCACGGCGGTCCAGTCCATTTGTTCGTGAACCTGTTCGCCGTATGGATGCTGGGCGTGCAGATCGAGAACGCGTGGGGTTCACGCACCTTCGGGACCTACTTTCTGGTGTGCGTGATCGGTGCCGGGCTGGTGCAGCTGGTCATCACTGCCCACGGCAACGGTGACATGATCTACCCGACCATCGGGGCCTCGGGCGGGGTATTCGGGGTTCTGCTCGCGTTCGGGATGATGTTCCCCAACCAGCGCCTGTTCCTGATCTTCCTGCCCATCCCGATCAAGGCCAAGTACTTCGTGATCGGCTACGGCGCGCTGGAGCTGTACCTGGGGATTTCCGGCACGCTCGCCGGCATCGCCCACTTCGCTCATCTGGGCGGGATGGCCTTCGGCTTCCTGCTCATCCAGTATTGGCGCGGGCGCCTGCCGATCCGGCCGCGTCAGCGCCGTTTCTGGTGGTGACAGGACCCGCCGAGGCTCGGCGTCTCCCTAGCGGTTGCGGAGATACTCTGCGAAGTCGTCTTTCAGCTCCGGGTGGTTCAGGGCGAGTTCCACGGTCGCCTCCAGATAGCCCAGCTTGGAACCGCAATCGAAGCGGCGCCCCTCGAAGTTGAAGGCCGTTACCCGCTCCAGCTCCAGCAACCGCGCGATGGCATCGGTCAGCTGGATCTCGCCGCCGGCCCCTGGCTTTTGCGTGGCCAGCATCTCGAAGACTCTCGGGGTCAGGATGTAACGCCCCACCACCGCCACGTTCGACGGGGCCTGGTCCGGATCGGGCTTCTCGACGATCCCCTTCACATCCCAGCTGCGCGGGCCGGTCTTCACTGGATCGATGATCCCGTACTGATGTGTGCGGTCACCCGGCACTTCTTCCACCCCGAGCACGCTGCACCCGTGCTCGGCGTATTGCTCGACCATCTGCCGCGTCGCCCCGCCATTACTTGACTCGATCAGGTCGTCCGCCAGGATCACGGCAAAGGGTTCGTTACGCACAATCGGATGGGCGCAGGCCACCGCGTGGCCGAGACCCAGCGCATCGGACTGGCGCACATAGACGCAGGTCACGTTCGGCGGAACGATATTGCGCACCTGCTCCAGGAGCTCTGTCTTGCCGCGCTCCTCCAGCTCGTGTTCCAGCTCGTAAGCCTTGTCGAAGTGGTCCGGAATGGAGCGCTTGTTGCGCCCGGTCACGAACACCAGGGTCTCGATCCCCGCTTCCACCGCTTCCTCCGCTGCGTACTGGATCAGCGGCTTGTCCACGATCGGCAGCATCTCCTTCGGATTCGCCTTGGTGGCCGGCAGAAAGCGCGTACCCATGCCGGCAACCGGGAACACGGCGGTACGGATCGGTGGGTGATTCTGGCTCATTCCATCTCCTGGGCTCTCAATAACGAACCCCTGGCCCACGCGTCCTGCCGGACCCATTGACCAGGGGCTGGAACCGGGTGGCAGCACGCGCTGCCACCCACTACGCTACAACGTTACTCGACGACGATGCGGTCGATATTCATCTCCACGGTGCGTTCACCAATTCCGGAGACCTCGGTCAGTGCCTGCACCGAAGCGAACTCACCGTGTGCCTCGCGGTGCTCCACGATCGCCTGGGCCTTCACCGGACCGACGTTGTCCAGCGCGGCCAGCTCTTCGGCGGATGCGCCATTCACGTTGAGCGGCTGGCCTCCCGAGGCCGTAACCATCACCAACGGCAGGACGCAGAGGCCCGCCAGGGCCCAGCACTTCGCACATTGAAAAAGCTTCATCATGAAAACGCTCCTTATCTTCATTGAACGATCGGTGCATCCATGCACCAACGGCATCCTAGCGGGATTAATGCCCTGCGAAAACCCCTCCAATCCACGCCGTCATTCGCTCTTCTGCAATCGTGTGATGAAGGCCTCCATGGCCATGCTCGGGTCCGCGGCACGCGTGATCGGCCGGCCGACCACGATGGCGCTGGCCCCGGCCGAGATCGCCCGTTCGGGGGTCATCACCCGCTTCTGATCGTCCCCGCCCGCGTCCTCCAGCCGAATTCCGGGCGTTACCAGCAACGGTTCCTCGCCGAGCAGGCGGCGCAGCATGGCGGCCTCCTGCGCCGAACAGACCAGCCCTTCCAGGCCCGCCTTGCGCACCGCCAGTTCGCCCAGAAGACGCACCTGCTCGGCCGGTTCCCGATTCACGCCGATCTCACGCAAGGTACCGGCGTCACTGGAGGTCAGCACCGTTACGGCCAGAAGCGCCGTCGTGTCATTCGTCTCGCGCACCGCCGCGTGCGCGGCGCGCATCATCTCTTCACCGCCACTGGCATGCACGTTAATCAACCAGACACCGGTCCGCGCCGCGGCCCGACAAGCCGCCGCCACCGTATTCGGGATGTCGTGGAACTTCAGATCCAGAAAGACCCGAAAACCCAGGCCGTGCAGACGGTGCAACAGATCGGGCCCCGCGACCACGAACAGCTCAAACCCGACCTTCAGCGCGCACTGGGCTGGATCAAGCTTTCGGGCGAACGCCAGTGCGGCTTCGGCTTCGGAAAAATCGAGCGCCACAATCAGGCGCGTTGCAGGTTCCGGAATCGGATTCATGAACGGGGACTCCCTTCGCGGATTAGCGCCTCCTCGGCGGCCTCCGTCGTCTGATCAATGTCGAAGTCGAGACCGCGCAGCGTATCCCAGCGACGACAGCTTGGGCACTGCCACACATGCGCGCGCCCTTGATAGCCACAGTTCACGCACTGGTACAGATGCTGGCTCCCGAGCTGGTCAGCCAGGGCCTTTTCGAATGCCGCAAACTCGGTGCTGTATTGCTGGACCGCCGGGAGAATCTTCATCCAGCGCACCGCCTCCAGCAATCCCGAGGTCGGCACCGGACGCTGTGCCAGGATCGAACCCAGCTCCATCAGCGCGGCATCCAGCCGGCCCGTACGTCGGTAAAGACGCATCAGGGCAATGCGCGCCATCGTGATCCCACGGTTGCGCGCAAGATCGTCGAGGAGCTCCTCCAGCTGACCCAGACGATTCTCCCCAGGCAGCTCTTGATGCAACCGCTCGATACGCGGTACCAGCAAGGGCGCCAGTTGCGGGGTACGCGCCACCGCATCGCGTCCGAATCCGATCGCCTCGCGGATCTCGCCCCTGCGTGCCGCGATCTCCGACTGGATCAGCAATGCCCGCGAAAGCCCCGGCACCAGGCCCTCGGCCTGTTCCGCGCGCGCCCTGGCGCTTTCCCAGTCACCCTTGTCCAGCGCGATCTGGGCCAGTTCGCAATGATAATGCGCGATCCTCTGATGCTCGTGCGGGACCCCATGTTCCTTCAGCCGGTCGCCCACCTCGATCGCACGTTCCCATTCCCGCTGGGTCTCGTAGACCTGACGCAGGCCTTCCAGTGCGGCGACCGCCTGATGCGGCGAATCCGCCAATTCGCGAAACACCGCCTCCGCCCGGTCCAATACGCCGGCCAGGAGAAAATCCTCACCCAGTTCGCACAGGGCCTGCGCCCGCTGCGCCGCGGGCAGCGTGGGCCGCGCGACCAGGTTCTGATGGATGCGGATGGCGCGATCGACCTCGCCCCGACGCCGGAACAGCCGGCCCAGGATTACATGGGTCTCGAAGGTTTCGTGATCGACTTCCACCATTTCGATGAAGGCCTGAAGGGCATCATCCGTGCGGTCGTCGAGGAGGTGGCGCACACCTTCCAGGTAGCGATCCAGTGACGGCTCCCGTTCCTCACGGTCTTCCGGCACGCCGTAACGCGCGAGCCACCAGCCACTCGCAGCCGCAATAGGTAGCAGCAACCAGAACCAGTCGTCGATCATGAGCGAGAATGGTTCCCGGATGAGAAAAGAAACGTGTGGGGCGTCAGTGGCCGCATGCGCGCCACGTGACTAGTAGAAATCCCGCATGGGTGCGGTACGCAACTGCTCGACCTCGACCTTGAGGGCATGGTTCTGTTCGCGCAGGTCTGCAATCTTTTGACGCAACCGGCGCAGCCGCAGCCAGAGTACGAGCGAAGCCAAAACGACCCCGAACAGGGCCGCAATCCCGAGGAACACCACGAGCGGCGCCTCGATCTGCACACCGGGTAACGCAAGGGTCACCAGGTCTTCGTTCAATACAACAAGAATGCCAACAGCGGACGAAATCACGATAAGCGCGGCAAAGGCCACGGCATTGCGAATCTGCTGTCGACGTCGGTCGTCCACGGACGGTCCCTAGTCGTTCCCGTCGATGGAGCCGTTTACCCGTTCGCGCAATTCCTTGCCGGGCTTGAAATGGGGGACATGCTTACCGGGCAAGGCAACGCTTTCACCGGTCTTGGGGTTACGTCCCAGCCTTGGGGGCCGGAAATGGAGGGAAAAACTGCCGAAGCCGCGAATCTCTACCCGCTGCCCATTGGCCAGCGCATGACTCATCCGTTCGAGTAATGCCTTGACCGACATCTCGACATCCCTGGCAGGCAAATGTGGCGATTTCCGGGCGAGGTTCTCGATCAATTCCGATTTGGTCATCTGGCACTCGTCACAGACAGGAAGGAAACCCGGTTTCCCGGAACAAAATGGCCCACGGCACCTTCCGGCACCGTGGGCCGCTGCAGAACGGACTTAGTCGTTCTTGTCCATCTGCTCCTTGAGCAGATCGCCCAGGGTAGTACCGGTACCGGCATTGCTGCCGTAATCGGAGACCATCTCGGCTTCCTCGGCACGATCCTTGGCCTTGATCGACAGGCTGATGGCGCGGGTCTTCTTGTCAACGCCCATGAATCGGGCTTCGACCGTTTCGCCGACCTTCAGCACGGTGCTGGCATCTTCCACACGATCCTGGGAGATGTCCGCGGCACGCAGGATGCCGTCGATGCCATCGGCCAGTTCGATCACCGCGGCCTTGGCGTCCACTTCCTTCACGGTGCCGGAGACGATGCTGCCCTTGCTGTGCTCGGCCACGAAATTGGCGAACGGATCGCGGTCCAGCTGCTTCAGACCCAGGGAGATGCGCTCGCGCTCGGGATCCACGGACAGGACCACGGCCTCGACCTCGTCACCCTTCTTGAAGTTGCGGATCGCCTCTTCGCCGGCCTCGTGCCAGGACAGGTCGGATAGGTGGATCAGGCCGTCGATGCCGCCTTCCAGGCCAACAAACACACCGAAATCGGTGATCGACTTGATCTGGCCACTGACCTTCTCGCCCCGGTTGTGGTTGGCGGCGAAGTCGTCCCACGGGTTGGACTGGCACTGCTTCATGCCCAGCGAGATGCGGCGGCGCTCTTCGTCCAGGTCCAGGATCATTACCTCGACCTCGTCACCGATGGCAACCATCTTGCCCGGGTTGACGTTCTTGTTGGTCCAGTCCATCTCGGACACGTGCACCAGGCCTTCCACGCCGTCTTCGATCTCCACGAAGCAGCCGTAATCGGTGATGTTGGTGACCTTGCCGAAGATCCGGGTGCCGGTCGGGTAACGACGGGTGATGTTTTCCCACGGATCCTCGCCCAGCTGCTTCAGGCCCAGCGACACACGCATGCGCTCGCGGTCGAACTTCAGGACCTTGACCTCGACTTCCTGGCCGATCTCGACCACGTCGGACGGATGCTTGACGCGCTTCCAGGCCATATCGGTGATGTGCAGCAGGCCGTCGATGCCGCCCAGATCCAGGAACGCACCATAGTCGGTCAGGTTCTTGACGATGCCCTTGACCTGCGCGCCTTCCTGCAGGTTCTTCAGCAGCTCTTCGCGCTCGGCGCTGTATTCCTGCTCGACCACGGCACGACGCGACACCACCACGTTGTTGCGACGGCGATCCAGCTTGATGAGCTTGAATTCCAGCTCCTTGCCTTCCAGATACGCGGTATCGCGCACCGGACGGACATCCACGAGTGAACCCGGCAGGAACGCCCGGATATCGCCCAGCTCGACGGTGTAGCCACCCTTGACCTTGCCGGAGATCTTGCCGGTGACGTATTGCTCTTCTTCCATCGCACCTTCGAGACGGTCCCAGGCCTTGGCTCGCTTGGCCTTCTCGCGCGACATGCGCGTCTCGCCGAAACCGTCTTCCGGGGTTTCGAGGGCCACTTCGACGACATCGCCGACCTTGACCTCGAGCTCACCCTCTTCGTTCATGAACTGCTCGGTGGGAATGACCCCCTCGGACTTCAGGCCGGCGTTCACCACGACGACTTCCGGGGTGACCTCAATGACGGTGGCACTGAGGATGGCACCCGGCTGCATCTGGGTGTAGGCCATGCTCTCTTCGAGCAGTTGCGCGAAACTTTCACTCATGGATTTGTGAACCTGTGGTTTAACAAATGCTTGCAGATACTTCCTGCAACCAGTTCTAGACGTTTATGATCCCGCTTCCGACGGCTTATTCCGCGGGGCGGGGGCTTTGTTCCGGGAGTACGTCCCGGAGGCGTTCCAGGATCATCTCCACCACACCGACGATGTCCAAGTCCGTGGTATCCACTTCCCAGGCATCTTCGGCGGGCTTGAGGGGGGCCACGCTGCGTTCGCGATCACGCCGGTCGCGGGCCTCCATCTCGTCCTGAAGGGCGGAGAGATTAGCACTAAGTCCTTGTTCCTTCAACTGCATGTATCGCCGCCTGGCCCGCTCCTCGGCCGAGGCCGTCAGGAAGATCTTCAGGTCCGCTTCGGGGAACACGACCGTGCCCATGTCGCGCCCGTCGGCGACCAGCCCCGGGGCCTTGGCGAAACCGCGCTGACGCTCCAGCAGCGCCTCGCGCACCGCCGGAATCGCAGCCACCTGCGAGGCGTCACTGCCCGTCTGCTCCGTGCGCAGCAGTTGGTCCACGGGTGCGCCTTCCAGCAGCGTGGTCACGGCCGTGGCATCCCGATTGACCTCGAAGTCCACATCCAGACCCGCGGCCAGCCGGGCCAGTGCCTCCTCGTCGGTCAGTTCCACGCCGTGCTGCCGCGCAGCCAGCCCCAACAGCCGATAGAGGGCTCCGCTATCCAGAAGATGCCAACCCATCGCCGCCGCCACGCGCATGCAGACCGTGCCCTTCCCTGCACCGCCGGGGCCATCAATGGTCAGTACCGGAATGGCCGTACTCATGCCGCCTCCAGTTGCAGTCCAGCCTCACGCGCCAGCGCCACGAAGCCGGGGAAAGAGGTCCCCACGTTGGCGCAATCGCGGATGCGGATCGGCGCTCGGGCACGCAGCCCGGCCATCGCGAACGACATGGCGATGCGGTGATCGCCATGACTGTCGACCTCGCCCCCAGTGAAACCGTCACCGCCCTGGATGCGAATGCCATCCGGCTGCACTGCGCAGTCCACGCCCAGCGCGGCCAGACCATCGGCCATCACCTGGATACGATCACTTTCCTTGACCCGCAGCTCCTCCGCGCCGGTCAGGACCGTCTCGCCCTCGGCACAGGCCGCGGCGACGAAGATGGCCGGGAATTCATCGATTGCCAGTGGCACCAGGTGCTCGGGGATCTGGATCCCCTTCAGAGTGGCCGCCTCGACCTCGAGATCGGCCACGGGCTCGCCACCGGCCTCGCGCTGATCGAGGACGCGGATCTCGGCGCCCATCAGACGCAGGATGTCGATCACGCCGGTGCGCGTCGGGTTGATCCCCACATGTTCCAGGCGCATGCGCGAGCCGGTGGCAATCGAGGCACCGACCAGAAAAAACGCCGCCGACGAGATATCCGCTGGCACATCCACCGGGCTTGCGACCAGGCGACCGCCGCCCTCTACACAGGTACGGGGGCCGTCGCGCTCCACGCGGTAGCCGAATCCGGCCAGCATCCGCTCGGTGTGATCGCGGGTGGGCGCCGGCTCGGTCACGCAGGTCCTGCCGTCCGCCCAGAGACCTGCCAACAAGAGGGCCGACTTCACCTGGGCACTGGCGACTTTCAATACATGGTCCGTACCCCGCAACGGGGCGCCGCCATGTACCCGCAACGGTGGCGTCCCGGTCGCGCTGGTATCGATGTGCGCACCCATGTGCGCGAGCGGGTCGGTGACTCGGCGCATCGGCCGCCCGCTCAGGGAGCGATCACCGATCAGCTCGCTGTCAAACGCCTGACCGGCCAGTACGCCGCACAGCAGCCGCATCGCCGTCCCCGAGTTGCCCATGTCCAGCGCCGCCGCCGGGGCCTTGAGCCCGTGCACGCCGGCACCCTGAATGCGCACATCGCCTGGCCCAGTCCGTTCGATCGCCACGCCCATCGCTCGAAATGCCTCCAGTGTCGCAATACAATCGGCTCCCTCGAGGAATCCGGTCACACGCGTCTCGCCCTCGGCCAGCGCACCCAGCATGATCGCCCGGTGGGAGATCGACTTGTCGCCCGGCACGCGGGCGCGGCCCGAAAGCTGCCCTCCGGGCTGTACGGTAAAGGTATTCATCGATTTTCAGGTATCCAGTTGTGCGTCCGCGGGGTCGCAAAGGCGATCGCGGGTTTCCTTGGCGTGTTCAAAGCTCTGTTCGATGGTCGCGGCATCGCCGTGCTCGATGGCGCTGCGCAAACCCTCCAGATCGGCCTGATACTGCCCGATCACCTCGAGGATGGCGGTGCGATTGGCGAGGCAGATATCCCGCCAGACCACCGGATCGCTGGAGGCGATGCGCGTGAAATCGCGAAACCCCCCGGCGGCGTAATGAAAGATCTCGTCGCGCTCGCTCATGTTCGCAAGCGACGACACCAGCGTGAAGGCCAGCACATGGGGCAAATGACTGGTCGCGGCCAGCACCCGGTCGTGGTGCGCCGGGGTCATGTACTCGACCCGCGCCCCGACGGCCTGCCACATCTCGGCCACTCGGTCGGTCGCCAGCGCATTCGTGGCATCGACCGGTGTCAGGATTACCAGGCGCTCACGGAACAGGGTGGCAAAGGCCGCCCCCACCCCGCTCTTCTCGGTTCCCGCAATCGGATGGCCGGGGACAAACGCGCGCGGGACCTTGCCGAAGCCGGCACCCACCGCATCGATAACGGCCTGTTTGCTGCTGCCCACATCGGTCAGCGGGCTGTCTTCGGGCCACGCCGCAGCCAGGTCGCGCGCCAGTGGCTCCATCGCCCCCAACGGGACGGCGAGCACGCCCAGGTCCGCCCCCTCGGCGGCCTCGGCGACATCGGTGGTCCAGCGATCGATCACGCCCAGGCGCTGCGCCTCGCGCAGGTTGTCTGCATTGCGCGAACAACCCACGATCTCGCGCACGGCCCCCGCCTCGCGCAGGGCCAGGGCCAGCGAACCGCCGATCAGCCCAACGCCGAAGATGACCAGCCGTTCGATCACGCCAGGGCCTTTTTCAGGGCTGCGAGAAAGCGGTCATTGTCCGCACGAGTCGAGACCGTGACGCGCAGATGCCCGGGGAGACCGTAATTCTCTACCGGGCGCGTAATCACGCCGTCGCGCAGCATGGCGTCATATACCGGGCCCGGATCCCGGCCGGTATCGAAGGTCACGAAATTGCCCACCGACGGGATCACACGCAAGCCCAGCTCGCGCAGGGCGGCGCTCACCTGGCGAACCCCCTCCCGATTGATGGCCACCGACTTTTCCACATGCTCGTGGTCGTCCAGCGCGGCCAGGCCGGCCGCCTGGGCAATCGCATTCACATTGAACGGCTGGCGCACTCGATTCAGCAGGTCCGCGATGGCCGGCGAGCTAACCGCATAGCCGAGGCGCAGTCCGGCCAGTCCCTGGATCTTGGAGAAAGTCCGGGTGACGATCAGGTTCGGATAGCGATCCAGCCATTGCGTGGTGTCCGGATACTCGGCCTCCTCGACATATTCGAAATAGGCCTCGTCCATAACAACCACGGTCGTGACCGGCATCGCGGCCACGAAGGCTTCGAGCGCCGCCGCATCCAGCCAGGTGCCGGTCGGGTTGTTCGGGTTGGCCACGAACACGACCCGCACATCGCCATCCACCCGCGCCTGCATCGCGTCAAGATCGTGCCCGAAGGGCTGTTCCGGATGGTCGGCGGGCAGCGCCGGGGCCACTCGGGCCACGGCATCCACCGCCTGGGTCACCAGCGGATAGACCGCAAACGCGTGGGCAGAAAACACGGCAGCACGCCCCGGCGCCAGCCAGGTCCGTGCAACCAACTCCAGCACCTCGTTGGAGCCATTGCCGAGGGTGATCTGCTCCGGGGTCACGCCATGGCGTTCGGCCAGACGTGCCTTCAGCTCGAAGCCATTGCCGTCGGGATAGACATGCGCATCGGCCAGCGCCGCGCGCCCGGCTTCCACCGCAAGGGGCGACGGGCCCAGCGGATTCTCGTTGGAGGCCAGCTTGACTGCCTGGGTAATCCCCAGTTCGCGTTCCAGCGTGGCCACGGGCTTGCCCGGCTGGTAGGGGCTAAGCCCCTGGACGCCAGCAACCGCCAGAGTCACCGGATCAAACGCCGGGCCGGCCGTAGCGGATACGGAAGGATTGGATGCCATGCGGAAACCTCGGGGATTCAGGTGGCGGCCTGGGGATAGCTCCCCAGCACCTTGACGGTATCGGCGCTTGCGCGCAGCTGCTCCAGACATTCGCGGATCAGCGGATCCTGCTGGTGGCCGACCAGGTCGAGAAAGAAGACGTAGTTCCACGGCGTGCAGCGCGACGGACGCGATTCGATACGGGTCAGGCTGATACCCGACTCGGCAATCGGCTTGAGCAGCGAATACAGCGATCCCGGGCGATTGGCGGTCGTCAGCATCACCGAGGTGCGATCCGCGCCACTGGGTTCCGTGGTGCCGGAACCGATAATCAGGAAACGTGTGGTGTTGTCGGCGCGATCTTCCACGTGCGGCGCCCGCACCGGGATCTGGTAATGGTCGGCCGCGGCCTGGCTGGCGAGTGCCGCCACGGTCGGGTCCTGCGCCGCAATCTCGGCTGCGCGGGCGTTGCTGGAGACCGCCTCGCGTTCGGCGTGCGGCAGCTCCGCGTCCAGCCACTGGCGGCATTGCGCCAGCGCCTGGGCGTGGGCCAGCACGCGCCGCACCTGACCGAGATCCTCGGCGTGCGTCAGCAGATGGTGGTGAATCGGAGTCACGACCTCACCGCAGATCTGCAGCGAAGAATCCATGAAGCAGTCGACCGTGTGGGTTACCACCCCCTCGGAGCTGTTCTCGATGGGCACCACGCCGAACTGCGCGCGACCGGTCTCTACGGCGTCGAACACGGCATCGATAGAGGCCAGCGGCTGGGTCTCGACCGCATGGCCGAAATGCTTGCGCGCCGCCAGATGCGTAAAGGTGCCCACCGGTCCCAGATAGGCCACATGGAGCGGATGCTCCAGCGCCAGGCATTCGGACATGATTTCGCGGAACAGCCGGGTAATCGCTTCGCCGGATAGCGGGCCGGGGTTCTGCTCACGCACCCGGCGCAGGATCTCGGCTTCGCGCTCCGGACGATAGAACACCGGATTGCTCTCCTGGCTGCGCTTCACCCGGGCCACGGCCTCGGCACAGCGGGCACGCTCGCTCAGCCGCTCGAGCAGCTCGGCATCCAGCGCGTCGATGCGCGCCCGCAGGGCAGCCAGATCTTCCTGGCCGTCGGCGGGCTGCGACGAATGCGGGTCCCCGGCCACGATCTACAGCACCCGCGCCCGCAGCACGCCGTCGATCTCATGCAGTGCATCCAGGGTCGCCTGGTCCGGCTGGCCATCCACATCCAGCAGGGTGTACGCAATGTCGCCGCGGGAGTCGTTCATCAAGTGCAGGATGTTGATGTTGGACTCACCCAGGGTATGCGAGATGCGCCCGACCCGGTCCGGCAGGTTGCGGTTGACGACGGCGATCCGGGTATCCCCCTTGCGATCCAGCACCAGGGTCGGCAGATTCACTGAATTGACCACGTTGCCGTTTTCCAGGTAGTCACGCAGCTGATCCGCGATCATCACTGCGCAATTCTCCTCGGATTCGGTCGTCGAGGCCCCCAGATGCGGCAGGGTGATTACCCGCGGGTGCCCCATCATGCCCTGCACCGGGAAATCGGTGATGTAGGCGTGCAGGCGTTCGGCGTCCAGTCCCTCGCGCACAGCGGCGTCGTCCACGATGCCCTCGCGCGCCAGGTTCAGCACCATCGCCCCGGGATTCATCCCGCTCAGGTTCTTCGCGTTGACCAGATTGGCGGTGTTCTCGGTCAGTGGCACATGCACGGTGACCGCATCGGCCCCCTCCATCGCGGCTTCCACCGAGCGCGCGCGCTCGATGCCGGAGTCCAGACGCCATGCGTTCTCGACCGTCACCTTGGGGTCGAAGCCCACCACCTCCATGCCGAGCGCCCGCGCGGCATTGGCCACGCCAACACCGATCGCACCCAGGCCGAGCACAGCCAGGCGCCGGCCGGGCAGTTCAAAGCCGGTGAACTTCTTCTTGCCATGCTCCACCGAGGACATGAAGTCCTCCTTGGTGGGGTCCAGCCCCTGCACGTAGCCTGCCGCCGGCAACAGATTGCGCGCGGCCAACAGCAGACCGGCAATCACCAATTCCTTCACGGCGTTGGCATTGGCGCCCGGGGCATTGAACACCGCCACCCCGCGTTCGGACAGCGCCTCCACCGGGATGTTGTTCACCCCGCTGCCGGCGCGCCCGACGGCCAGGACGGAATCCGGGATCTCCACCGAATGCAGGTCGAACGACCGCAGCATCAAGGCGTCTGGCTGGTTGATGTCCGACGCGACCTCATAGTGGTCGCGCGGGAAGCGGTCCAGCCCACGCACGGCGATGTTGTTGTAGGTCTGAATTCGGTACATCACGACCTCCTGGCCCGGTAGTTACGCCCGGCGACCACGATTCAACAGGATCAGGCGTGGCGGTTCTCGAAGTCCGCCATGAAATCGATCAGGGCATCCACGGAGCTTTCCGGCACAGCGTTATAGATACTTGCGCGCATCCCGCCCACCGAGCGATGTCCCTTCAACGAGGACAGGCCGGCCGCATCCGCCTCGTTGAGGAACGTCCCGTCGAGGGAGTCGTCCGCCAGGATAAACGGCACATTCATCCACGACCGGGCCGTGGGCTCGACCGGGTTGCGATAGAAGGCGGAGTTGTCGATGTACTGGTACAGCTTGGCGGCCTTGCGCTGGTTGGTCTTGCCCATGCTCTCCAGGCCGCCCTGCTCCAGCAACCATTCGAACACCAGCCCGGCCAGGTACCAGCCAAAGGTCGGCGGGGTGTTGTACATCGAATCGTTCTTGGCCTGCAGCGCCCAGTCCAGCACCGCCGGCACGTTGCCCTTGTCGCGCTCCAGCAGGTCATTGCGCACGATCACCACGGTCAGGCCGGCCGGACCGATGTTCTTCTGCGCCCCGGCATAGATCACGCCGAACTTCGACACATCGATCGGACGCGACAGGATGGTGGAGGACATGTCCGCCACCAGCGGTACGTCGCCCACATCCGGAATTTCCGGAAACTCGACCCCGCCGATGGTCTCGTTCGGGGTGTAGTGCACGTAGGCGGCGTTCGGATCCAGGTTCCACGAGGCGCGATCCGGGATCGAGTCGTACCCGCTCGCTTGCGAGCTGGCCACTATATTCACCGGCCCGTACTTCTGAGCCTCCTTGATGGCCTTGCCGGACCAGGCCCCGGTATCGATGTAGTCCATACCCCGGCCATTCGCCAGGTTCATCGGGATGGCGGCAAACTGCCCGGTCGCCCCGCCCTGCAGGAACAACACCGTGTAGTTGTCGGGGATGTCCATCAGCGTGCGCAGGTCCTGCTCGGCCTTCTCGGCCACGGCCATGAAGGGCTTGCCGCGGTGGCTCATCTCCATCACGGACATCCCGGACCCGCGGAAGTCCAGCAGCTCGTCACGCGCCCGTTCGAGCACCGCCTGAGGCAGGGCCGCCGGCCCCGCGCTGAAGTTCATCACTCGCGTCATGCCTGTTCTCCATCGTCACTGGATTCGGGACCCGTCTCCGGGTCCGGGTCCGTCCCGATTTCCGATTGACCGGGCTCTTCATCGTCTTCGACGCCGTCCTCGCCTTGCAACTGGGCGACCCGGGCGAGCTCGACCAGGTTTTCGTCTTCATCGAGACGGATCAGACGCACGCCCTGCGTGTTGCGACCGATCAATGGAATCTGGTCGATCGGTGTCCGCACCAGCGTCCCGCCATTGGTGATCAGCATGACCTCGTCGTCGTCCAGCACCCGTGCTGCCCCGACCAGCAGGCCATTGCGGCCCTCGGTCTGGATCGCGATCACGCCCTGGCCACCACGGCGATGCACCGGGAATTCGTCGAAACGGGTGCGCTTGCCGTATCCGTGTTCGGTCGCCAGCAGCGCCGATCCCTCGTCGACATTCAGCAGGGCGATCACCCGCTGATCATCCTCCATGCGCACGCCGCGCACGCCGCAGGCCGTCCGCCCCATGGCGCGCACGTCGCTCTCGTGGAAACGCACGGCCTTGCCGGCCGTGGTCACCAGCATCACGTCGAGGGTGCCGTCGGTCAGGGAGACATCGACCAGATGATCCCCCTCGCGCAGATCCACCGCGATGATGCCGGAGGCGCGACGGCGCGAGAAATCCGTCAGCGGGGTCTTCTTCACCGTTCCCTGCGCGGTCACCATGAATACATAGTGATCCGGGTCGTACTCGCGCACCGGAAGGATCGTGCTGATGCGTTCATCCGCTTCCAGCGGAAGCAGATTGACGATCGGCTTGCCGCGCGCCGCCCGCGACCCCTGCGGCAGCTCGTAGACCTTCAACCAGTACACCCGGCCGCGGCTGGAGAAGCACAGGATCGTGTCGTGCGTATTGGCCACCACCAGCCGGTCGATGAAATCCTCTTCCTTGAAGCTGGTCGCCGCCTTGCCGCGACCGCCCCGGCGCTGGGCGCGGTAGTCGGCCACGGGCTGGTACTTCACGTAGCCGGCGTGCGAAAGCGTGACGACCACGTCTTCCTCGCCAATCAGGTCCTCCAGCGTCAGGTTGGCCTGGCGCTCGCGGATCTCGCTACGGCGTTCGTCGCCGAACTGCTCGGCCACCCCCAGCAGTTCGTTGCGGATTTCCTGTTGCAGGCGGTCGCCCGAGCCGAGGATATCCAGGAGGTCTTCGATCAGCTCCAGAAGGTCGCGGTATTCGTCGAGGATCTTGTCCTGTTCCAGCCCGGTGAGCCGGTGCAGACGCAGATCCAGGATCGCCTGGGCCTGGGCCTCCGACAGCCGATAACCATCCTCGCTCACGCCATATTCCGGCGCCATGTCCTCGGGACGCGAGGCACTGGCCCCGGCGCGATCGAGCATGTCGCTGACCACGCCCAGCGGCCAGGCACGCGCCAGCAGCCCGGCCTTGGCCTCGGCCGGGTTCGGCGCGGCACGGATCAGTTCGATCACCGGATCGATATTGGCCAGCGCAATCGCCAGGCCTTCCAGGATGTGGGCGCGCTCGCGCGCCTTGCGCAGATCAAAGATCGTGCGCCGCGTCACCACCTCGCGGCGATGACGCAGGAAGGCCCGCAGCACCTGGCGCAGATCCAGCACCTTCGGCTGGCCATCCACCAGCGCGACCATATTGATGCCGAAGACATTCTGCATCTGGGTGTGCATGTAGAGGTGGTTCAGGACCACCTCGGCCATCTCGCCGCGCTTGAGCTCGATGACCAGGCGCATGCCGTCCTTGTCCGACTCGTCGCGCAGCTCGGAGATGCCCTCCATGCGCTTTTCCTTCACCAGCTCGGCGATCTTCTCGGTCAGACGCGCCTTGTTCACCTGGTAGGGCAGCTCGGTGACGACAATCGCCTCGCGCTGGCCGCCTTCCAGCGGCTCCACGTGCGAGCGCGCCCGGATCAGGACCCGGCCGCGACCGGTCCGATAGGCCTCGCGCACGCCATCGATGCCGTTGATGATGCCGGCGGTGGGGAAATCCGGCGCCGGCACGTGTTCCATCAGGCCNTCNATGGAGATGTCGGGGTCATCGATCAGCGCCACGCAGGCGTTGACGACCTCGCGCAGGTTGTGCGGCGGGATATTGGTCGCCATCCCCACCGCGATGCCGGCGGAACCATTGACCAGCAGGTTGGGAAACTTGCTCGGCAACACGGCCGGCTCGCTCTCGGAGCCGTCGTAGTTGTCGGTAAAGTCGACCGTTTCCTTTTCGATATCGGCCAGCAGCTCGGCCGCGATGCGCGCCATGCGCACCTCGGTGTAGCGCATGGCCGCCGGCGAGTCGCCGTCGATGGAACCGAAGTTGCCCTGCCCGTCTGCGAGCATGTAGCGCATCGAGAACGGCTGCGCCATGCGCACGATGGCGTCGTAGACAGCGGAGTCGCCATGCGGGTGGTATTTACCGATCACGTCACCGACCACACGCGCCGACTTCTTGTACGGCTTGTTGTAGTCGTTGCCCAGCTCGCGCATCGCGTAGAGCACGCGGCGATGGACCGGCTTGAGGCCGTCACGGACATCGGGGAGGGCCCGGCCCACGATTACGCTCATCGCATAATCGAGGTAAGACTGCTGCATCTCGTCTTCGAGATTGACCGGAAAAACTTCCTTGGCAAATTCAGCCATCGAGGGTTACGCCGTCCGTCTGAACAAGCTCGCGATGATACCACAGGGGTAACCACTGGGGGCGCCCTTTTCTCCTCTCAAAACGGTTCTCCGAGGCTCTCAGGCCCGAGGGCGGCCGGTTCCGGCCCCATTTTCCCGGGTGTCAGGCCCCGGTCGTGGCGGATTCCGCGGCAGCGGGCTCGCGCAGTGTGGCCAGGCGCTCCCGCGTCGGGGCCTCGACCACACCGCGTTCGGTGACGATGGCATCGATCAGGTCCGCCGGGGTCACGTCAAAGGCCGGGTTGTATCCCCGCGCACCGTCGGCGGCCACACGCTGGCCGGCCAGCGCCAGCACCTCGTCCTCGCCGCGTTGTTCGATGGGGATGCCCGATCCGTCTGCCATCTCGAAGTCGATGGTCGCCACGGGCGCCGCAACCATGAAACGCACCCCGTGGGCCCGCGCCAGCAACGCCAGGCCATAGGTGCCGATCTTGTTGGCGGTATCGCCGTTGGCGGCAATCCGGTCCGCCCCGACGATCACCCAGCCCACCCGGCCGGAGCGCAACAGGCTGGCCGCGGCACCCTCGCACAGCACCTGCACCGGAATGCCGTCGTGCACCAGTTCCCAGGCGGTCAGTCGGCTGCCCTGCAGCCAGGGGCGGGTCTCGTCGGCAAACACCTCCTTGATACGCCCGGCATCCCAGGCGGCCCGGATCACACCGAGCGCGGTGCCATAGCCCCCGGTTGCCAGCGAACCCGTATTGCAGTGGGTCAGCACGCCGCGACCCGGCTCGATCAATTGCGCACCCAGGGCGCCCAATTGCCGATTGCCGGCAATGTCCGCCTCCAGCATGCGCTCGGCTACTGCCCGGGTCTCGCTCACGGCCGCATCTACTGACTGGCTGGCGGCCACGACCGCCTGCATGCGATCCAGCGCCCAGAACAGATTCACCGCTGTCGGGCGCGAACCGCGCAGGGTCTCGATATCGGCGGCTACACGCCCACGCCAGTCGTGCTGACCTGTCGCGCACTGACAAGCCAGCACCACACCGAATGCCGCCGTGATGCCGATCGCCGGCGCCCCGCGCACGACCATGTCGCGGATCGCCACGGCGACGGCGGGCGCGTCCTGATAGGTTTGCCAGACGCTCTCCTGCGGGAGGCGGCGCTGGTCCAGCAACTGGAGCGCGCCCTCGCGGAAGCGGATGGGACGGATGTTGTCGGAATGTTCGCGATTCATCCGGTCATTCTACCAGCGTGTCTCGTCCGTCGGCGTGGGGGTGCAACCCTCCTGCCCGCGCAAGGGCGCAGGCTGCCAGATCCTCCGGTGGCGGGCTCGATGACCGGGCCCCACCTCCAGCTCCGAGTTCGCTTCCAGGCGCAAGGCGCCATGCAGCCCGGTCTCCTGCAGTGGCACACAGGCCGCCTTCAGACGTTCGCGGACAGCGGCCTCCAGACCGCGCCCGCGCCCATCGGTACTCGCCCAGGCGATGCGCGGCGGCGCATCCACCAGCCAGCCCCGGCTCAAGCTGCCCGTGCCAGCCCCGCGCGGCAGCACCAGAAGATCACTGGCACGCGCGTCCGGCACATCACGCATCAGCACTGCCTCGCCCAGTCCTCCGAGCCCGCCCGTCAGCAGCAGACGGACGCCACCGGCCGTCTCCACCGCCAGCACGCAGGAGGCCGAGGCGCTGCCATCCCATCCGGGCGGCGGGTGCAGCACTTCGAATCGCACCGCGTCCCATTCCCAGCGCTCTCCGACCTCGCACGCCCGCTCATCGGCCTCTGCCGGCACCCGTCGCAGGGTCTCGACCACGGGTATGGAATCCCGGACCCCGGCGCTGCCTCCGGCGTGCGCGGCGTGTTCGTGGCTGAGGATCATGCGATCCAGCCGGCGCACCCCTTCGGCCCGAAGGGTCGGGACCACAATCTGCTCACCCGCGCTGTAGCCACCCGCACGCCCGGGACCCGCATCGAACAACAGGTTGTGGTTACGCGTCTGCAGCAAGGCCGACTGCCCGTTACCGACATCCATCAGGAGGACGTGCACGGCACCCGGCTCTATATCCGGTCGCATGGGCAAGGCCAGCGCCATGCCTGCGAGCACGACCCAAACGGCACCCAGACGCAGCCGCGGCTGCAAGGCCACGAGCACCGCGAGCCCGCCCAGCAAGCTCGCAGCCAGCGGGACCCGCCGCTCGTCCACCAGCACGGGCAATCCGGACAGGAGATCCAGCAACCCGACGAGCAGAGCCAGTACGCCGTCGCCCGCGTGCAGGAACGGCTGACCCAAAGGGGCCCACAAGGCGGCCAGCCCTGCCCCGACCAGCAACACCGGCAGCACCAGCAGGCTGATCACGGGCACTGCCACCAGGTTGGCCACCGGCGCGACCCACGAACCCAACTGGAACCAGGCGAGACTGAGCGGAAGCATCGCCAGTGCCAGCATCACCTGGATACTCCCCGCCTCGCGCCAGCCCGGACGCCCCGAGCGCCCCTGCAACAGCAGAAGAATGACCGCGACCGCGCCAAACGAAAACCAGAAACCGGGGGCCAGTACACTCGTCGGCTGCCACAGCACGACCGCGATCGCGGCCAGCATCAGACCTCGCCAGGCGAACGCCTCGCGGCGCCACAACAGGGCCGCCATGAAGGCCGCGAGCATGATCAACGCCCGCTGGGTCGGGATGCTGAAGCCGGCCAACGCGGCATACACCGCAGCCCCCGCCAGACCGGCCAGCGCCATGAAGGCCGCCTTCCGCAGACCCCGTTGCAGCGGCAACAAACCGCTCCAGACCAACCCCGACAGCAACCCGACAAAACCGGCAACCAGCCCCACATGCAACCCGGAGATCGCCATCAGGTGGTTGGTTCCGGTGCGCAGAAAGGCCTGCCATTCCGGCGCGGTCATCCCCTGACGGTCGCCAATCACCAGGGCCTGCACCAGCCCCGGATGGCGGAGCTCCGGGGCCGCGACTTCCAGCCGCCCGCGCAGCCAGCCGCGGACGCGGTGCAAGTCGGCGCGCCAGGACCGTGCCGGTGCGGCCGGCAATCCGTTCCCGATCGACTCCAGATCAAGCAACGTCGCGGAGCCATGCAGGCCCTCGCGGTAAAACCACCCCGCGCGATCGAATCCGCCAGGATTCGCGGGCCCTTCGGCCGGGCGCAGGCGCAGGATCATCTGGCCGCGTGTGCCTGCCTCGACCTCAGGCCGCGCCGGATACGCCGTCACCAGGAGCTCACGGGCAGCGAATGCCTCCGGCCCCGCGATGACCGCCTCCACCGTGACCCGGAACCGGCTGCGATGCCCGGCGTGTTCCGGCAAACTGGTGACCGTGGCAAGAACGGTGACCTCTTCTCCCGCAAGCGAAGGCGCCAAGGCCTCCTCGAGCCAGATGTTCGCGGTCATGGAGACGCTCCCCCAGGCGACCACCCCACCCAGCGCCATCGCCCATGGCACAGTGGCCCGGTAGCCGTAGCGTCGCAGGCCGGCGCTGGCGCCCGCGGTGACCACGAGCAGCGCGAGCAGCAGACCCGGGGCCATCGGAAGCGGCTCCGGTACCCGGTGCAGCCACCACGCCGTGACCACAAGTCCGAGGGTGAAAGCGGTCACGTTGAGGCCCTGAACGCCCGGCCCACTGCGTGGCCCAAGACCCACGTGCCGGGCGACACGGGCATTCGCCGGCCCAAATCAGCGAGAATGGAACCCACATGCGCGGTCGCGAGCCCGCGCCAGGCGCACCATCGGCAACCCGGAACATGGCAAGACACATCATCAAGAAGATGTTTCCCGGCATGGAGCGCATGCGTGGGCACAAGGCGCTCGCCCCGCTGGGGCCGCGTCTGGGGTCGCCGGATCTGTGGCATCTAAACCGCCGCTCCGTGGCTGGTGCGTTTGCCGTGGGGCTCTTCGTGACCTTCCTGCCACTGCCCATGCAGATGCTGATCGCGGCGGCCGTGGCCATTATCGTCCGCGTCAATCTGCCGATTTCGGTGATCCTGGTCTGGATCTCCAACCCGATCACCATGCCGCCCATGTTGTATACGGCCTACACGATCGGGCGCAAGCTTCTGGACGAACCCCGTCGCGATATCCGCCTGGACTGGAGCTGGGAGTGGTTCAGCACGGAGTTACTGACCATCTGGCAGCCCCTGCTCCTGGGGAGCGTCCTGCTGGGCTCGGTCGCGAGCCTGTCGGGTTATTTGCTCGTGCGCTTCCTGTGGCGGCTGAACGTGGTCCAGCGCGTGCGCAGCCGCCGTTATCTGCGGCGG
>SL_7KL_010_BRINEDRAFT_10000222_pt1 | contig 25871 bp, 25 predicted proteins | sample SodLak_010_BRINE_FD_10663 | JGI IMG/M metagenome (IMG submission 10663)
TTGTTAAGAAACTTTCTAATCCAGATTGAATTGGACCAACAACAATATCAACAGGAATATACACTAAAGCAGTTAAAATAACACCAAATAGTGGGAAGATAAGAACTGGCTTAATTCCAGCCATACTTCTTGGTAGAAAACTGAAGAATTTCTTAAGGTATACAACGATAAGTCCAGCCAATAACCCAATGAGTAAGGCACCTAAGAAACCACTACCCTCAGTATAAGCACTTCCATCAACAAATGAACCACTTGCAAGTGCACCACCTACAAATCCAGGAACTAACCCAGGACGATCAGCAATCGAGTATGCAATGTACCCAGCTAATGCAGGAAGCATAAACATAAATGTTAATCCACCAACTACATTAAACCATTCAGCGACCGCGTTTCCGCTTCCATAAGTAGCGTCACCAGCATTTCCAATATCTACTAAGAATGCAAGTGCAATCATAATACCACCGGCAACTACGAATGGAATTAATGCAGAAACACCACTCATAATGTGACGGTACAATTTCAATTCTTTAAAAAACTCTTTCATAAATTACTCTCCTTTTTTATTTTAAAATTTATTCTTTTGATTGATAGGTTTTAAAGGTATTGCTCAAAGCTTCTTCAATAAGTTCATCGCTTTTTTTAATGGCNTGTGANACNGANACTTCTTTTAAAGGTTTNCCATCAAATCTNGCCATNTCAACTCTTGCATCAGCCGCAATAATAACAGCTTCAGCTTCTTCGATATCTTTTTTAGATAACGCATTTTCTACCCCAATAGAACCAGCTGTTTCAACTTTGATTTTAACGCCTGCTTTTTTAGCAGATTTTTCAAGTTTTTCTGCAGCCATATAAGTATGAGCGATTCCAGTAGGACATGATGTTACTGCTACAAGTTTCTTTTTCATTATTGTTCCTCCTTATCAATAGCTTCTAATATTTTTAATAATGATTGTTTATCTTTTGCTTCTCTTAATGATTCAGTAAACTCATCATGCATTAAATTTCTTGATAACTTTTGTAATATCTTTAAATGGAGATTTTCTCCTCCACTTGGGACGGCGATCATAAATATTAAATCACTTAATGAATCATCGACAGATTCATAGTCAACCCCATCACCTTTAGCTTTTGCAAAAACTAAAGAAGGTTTTTTAACAAATTCACTTTTAGCGTGTGGTATCGCAATACCCATTCCAATACCAGTAGAACTTTGCTTCTCTCTTTCTTTGATTGCATCTTTAAACGCTTCTAAGTCAGTAATTAAGTCATTTGATTGTAATTGTTTTGCAAGGGTATCAATGACATCGTTTTTGTCTTTAAATTCATGGTTCACAATAATTAAATCTTCATTGATTAAATCTGTAATTTTCATCGTTTGATCCTCTCTTATAATTTTTATTCTATCCATTATTTCTTGGATGTTTTTTAATTTTGCTAGTCCGTAGTCAAATGCCGTTGCACTTCCGCAGGCAACACTTTGTTTAAACCTTTTTAAAGCATCAAAAGATTTTTGGTACCCATCAATGAATCCACCGACCATTGAATCACCTGCGCCAACCGTATTTAATACATTGCCTTTAACAGGTGGAGCATAAAATACTTCTTCATTATTAGCGTAAACAGAGCCTTTAGCGCCCATAGAGATGATGGCGTGTTTGGCCCCTTTATTTATGAGAAGTTTAGCGGCTTTAATGACATCATCTTTTGAATTTAAAGATACATTTAATAGTTTTTCTGCTTCATGAATATTCGGTTTTACAAGTAAAGGGTTATACTTAAGCAAATCAAGAAATTCACTGCCGTCAATATCTAAAACAAACTCAATATCTTTTTGATATAGATAATCTACAATACTTTTATAGTTAAGTGTTTCACTATCGATATTACTACCTGCTAAAACGACAATATCTTTTGGTTTAAATGCTTCAAATTGATGGAAAAGCTTCTTTTCTTCATCATCATCAATTGTAGGTCCTTTAGCATTAATTTCTGTTGTTTTATCATCGTGTTTTAACTTGACATTGATTCGTGTTAAATCTTTGATTTTGATAAAGTCAGAATCAATATCATAATGATGATTTATATAGTTAATGAAATGCTCACCACTAAATCCACCAACAAATCCTAACGCTTTATTTTTAGTATTTAACGTACTTAGAATTTGAGAGACATTAATGCCTTTTCCACCTGCTCTAAATTTTGTAAAATCAGCGCGATTAAGCTGGTGTGGAGTGAAGTTTTTTAATTCCATTCTATAATCTAAAGCAGGATTTAATGTTAAGGTATAGATCATTTAAGCCTACCTCCTTCTTCACCATCTTCAGTTATTAATCGACATTCATCGCGTTCTGAGAAAATATAGGCAGTCGTTCGATTCATTTTTGAAGCATCGGTGAGAATAAATGCTTGTCTACTCTTTTCAATGACTTTCTTTTTTAAGATTCCTTCTTTAATATCAGGAGTAGAATATCCTTTAGAAGATATTCCGTTAGTTCCCATAAAGGCCATATCAAAGTTATAATTAGAGATGGACTCTATTGCGTCTTCACCAACTACCGCTAAAGTTGTTGGTTTTATAGTTCCTTTAATAATGATTGTATCAATGTTTCTTTTAGCTAATTCTGTTGCTATGTTCAAACCATTGGTACAAACAGTTAAGTTTTTAGCATGAAGGTGTTTAATCAAATGATAAGTCGTTGAACCTGCATCAATATAAATAAATGCATCATCTGACACGAGTTTAGAGGCATGTTTCCCAATTTTATCTTTTTTATCAATGTTTTCATTTAATCTTTGATTGATGAAGGTATCATTAACATTTTGTTCTACCAATTCAACACTGCCATGATGTTCTTTTAAAATGCCTTGTTGAACCAATATCTTCACATCTCTACGTATCGTAGATTCGCTACAATCTAAAAATGATTTAAACCCATCAATTTCAGATTCTTTATGTTCCCCCATGTATTGTTTGATTTTTTTAAGTCTTTCAGTTCGTCTCATTTTTTACACCTCCAAAAAAACTTAATTTAATATTACCATTAATTTTCATAAATTGTCAAATATTATCAAAATTAATTCAAAAAATTGGCAAACAAAAATGAAATTAGTTTATTTTTGTTTATCTGACCCTTTTAAAAAAGGGTTTATTTGTATGTTTAATAAAGGTCAATAACTTATATAATAAATGTAGCTTAAAAGAAAGGAATCATAAAAATGGAAACGAGAAAAATGGTTTATATGGCCTTGTTTATTACAATGGTCTTTGTTGCGACAAATATTAGAATACACTTACCTTTAGGAACTGGTGGTTTGGTTCATATTGGGACACTTATGATGTTTGCGATTGCGCTAAAATATGGAAAAGCATATGGTGCGATAAGTGCTGCGATTGGAATGAGTTTATTTGATGTGATGATGGGATGGGGTGCTTGGGCACCAGGAACATTTGTTGTTCGTCTTCTTGCAGGATTTTTAGTTGGTTTGATTGCGCATTCAAAGGGTTCAGCTGGCAGTAGTATGATTAAAAATATTTTAGCAATCAGTGTAGGTGGCATCGTAATTGTTAGTGGATATTATATGTTTGAATCTATTTTCATTACAAATTTCCATGGAGCATTATTAAGTATTCCTGGTAATTTAATGCAAATTGCGATTGGAGTTTTTGCAGTATTTATATTAGACTCACTCCCTAAGTTGAACTTTGAAAATTATTCACATTCTTCAGTTTAAAAAAAGCCTGCGGGCTTTTTTTATTCTATTGACTTTAAAACAATTATCTAGAAAGCCAAAAAGGTGCTATAATATTGATAAATAACATTGTTAAAGTGGTGAATTATATGGTTGATGTCGATCAAAATTTACTTAAGGCGGAAGAATTACTCGAAGCAGCTACGAAAGCTGAAGGGAAAAATACAGAAGAAGCTTTAAAAATCGCTAATCAAGCAAAAGAGATAGCGATTAAATTTAATTTAGAAAACGTCATTGCTAGAAGTAATATGAGAAAAGGCAGGTGCCACTGGATTAGTGGTAATTTTGATTTGGCTATAAAAGATTTATCAGAAGCTTTAGAACTTTCAACTAAACTTGAAGACCATGAAACCAAAGCAGAATCATTAATTGGTTTAGGGAATGTCTACATCACGATGGAACTCCCTGATCAAGCAATTGTTAATTATAATTCGGCTTTAGAAATTGTCGAAGAAAAATCACTTGATGATCAAAAAACTAAAATTTATAATAATTTAGGCACACTTCATGAAGATTTGAAAAACTTTGAAAAAGCATTAGAGTATTATCAAAAAAGTTATGATATGGCCAGAAAAAATCAAGATGCTTATGGTGAAGCAATTGCTCACTTAAATATGGGGAATGTGTATTTAAAAAGTGAACGCTTAGGAAAAGCGTTTGAAAATATAAAAATCGCGCATAAACATGCAAAAGAAAACCAGCAACATTTATTTTTAGCACACTGTTATTACGCACTAGGTCAATACTATCAAGTAACTAAAGATTATGAACAAAGCATTACGGAATTAAAACAAGGGATATTAAGTGCTGAAGAGAGCAATGATTTTTATATTCTCATACGTATTTATTTAGAACTTGCAAATGCGTTTGATAATGTAAAAAAAGTGAATGAAGCTAAAAAGTATTTCGAAAAAGCATTCACCTTTGCTAAACAAATGAATTCAAAGGAATTTATGCCAAAAGTTCATGAACAACTTGCAAAATTTTATGAACGCAATAACTTTAAAGAAGAAGCGTTTATTCATTATAAAGCGTATCATGAGTCCAATACCGTTGTACAAGAAAATAGGCGTATTGAACGGATTAAAAATATTGAATTCCAAACAAAGTTGGAATCAGCTGTTCAAGAAAGTAATACGTATCGTCAGTTAACGTCTGAATTAAGAAAAAACTATAAACAAATGAAAGTTTTATCTGAAATTGGAAGAAGTTTAACAGCGACCAATCAAATTGAAGAAATATATGATCAGTTATACGAAAACATCAATAAACTTATGGTTGCGGATGTTTTACTGGTAGGGTTTTATAATGAACAAAGTAATGCTATAGATTTTAATTTAAAAATAGAAAACAATAAAAAATATGATAAATTTTCACTAAGTTTAGAAAATGATAGTAGTTTATCAGTCTACAGCTTTTTAAAGAAAAGAAGTTTGAAAATCGATAACATGAATAAAGAGTATAAACACTACATAAAAGAAGTCAAAACAAGTAGTGGTGGCATGATGTTTTCGGCTATGTATGCCCCATTGATTGTAGAGAATAAAGCCATTGGCGTTTTAAGCATTCAAGCTAAAAATAAAGCAACTTATAATGAGACGCATAAAGTGTTATTTGAAACCCTGGCGTCTTACTTGGCTATTGCGTTAAATAACGCTTTACATTCTAAAGAACTAGCAAGACTAAACAAAAAATTCAAAGCGTTATCTGAAAAAGATGGATTAACTGGCATTCCTAATAGACGTGTTTTCGATCAACAATATAAAATAATGTGGAACAATGCTTCAATTAAACAAATTCCATTATCAATGATTTTTATAGATATAGATGATTATAAAGAATTCAATGATTATTACGGTCACTTAGTAGGGGATGAAGTCATAAGAAAGGTCGCAACGTTCTTAGATGACTTTAAAGAGGATGATATGTTTTTGGCGCGCTATGGTGGCGATGAGTTTGTTATCATTTGCCATAAAGACAAACAAGAAGTTGAATCTTTTGCAGAGATACTAAAAAATCAATTTAAAGAAAAAGTGAATATTAAAAACAATGATGATTCTTTAAGCATTTCTTTAGGCATTGGTACCATTATTCCTAAAGAAAGTGATGATGGAAATAAGTTTTTAAACTTTGTGGATGCACAACTTTATAAAAGTAAGAGTAAAGGAAAAGACCATGTAACATCCAAAAACTACTAAAATTAAACCTTTAGGAAGGGGTTATTGCTGTGTGATTTTGGAGGCAGTATCATGGAATTATTAAGAGATATCGGTATCAATATCATTTTACTATTTGGCTTGTTTTATATAGTGACTTTACCTAAGGGTAAATTTGATTATCATAACCACTATATGAATAGCTTAATAGGATTTTTGATAGGAACTATAACGGTTTTTACCATGATGAATGCTTTCGAACTGACCGAAGGGGCTATTTATGATGTTAGGAGTGCTATTATAGGCGTTACAACATTATTCTTTCCTCTAATCACAGCCTCTATAGCAACACTAATAGCATTAGGGTTTAGAATCTATATTGGTGGTGTCGGTGTTTATGCTGGAAGTTTGTCAATTATTTTTGTCTTCATCTCAGCGTTGATTTGGAAGTATTATATTAATAACCGACTAAATCTTAACCGCTACATTCAATATTATTTATTTGGACTATTTATTCATGTGTTTGTAGTGCTTTCACAACTTGCTTTCCCATTCCCACAAAACGTGCAAGTTATTTTAAATATTGGCCCAGTCATTTTACTGATTTTTCCAATTGTCACGATGTTACTAATGATTGCTTTTTCTAGTCATATGAAGGTGCTAGAAAATCAAAAGTTATTAAAATTAAGTGAAAAAAGATATAAAACATTAATTAATAGCTCTAAGCTTGGAATTATTCAATATGATACCCATGGAGTTATTGAACTTTCTAACGAAGCATTCGCAAATACTTTAAAGGTGAACAAAGAGGATTTAATAGGATTAGACATGTTAAAACTACCCAATAAGAAAGTGGTTGCGTGTGTTGAAGATTCTATAAATGGCACCAAAACTTCCTATGAAGGAAATTATAAGTCTGTTAACAGCGGACACGAGTTCCCATCAAGAGCACAATTTTCTCCTATCTATGAACAAGGAGAAGTTATTGGTGGAATTTGTATTTTAGAAGATTTAACAAAAGATATTAAACAAAAGAATGCAGTAGATCGCCTTAGAAAAGTCGATCAACTGACAAAACTTTATAATCGCCCATTATTTGATGAAGTCTTTTCAATGAACCCTAAAAACATCAATTATCCATTAACGTTCATCGTTTTTGATATCAATGCCTTTCAAATATTTAACACAACCTTAGGCTATGAAAAAGGAAATGAAGCGTTAAGGTTTATTGCGTCTAGTATCATGAAAATGATTAAACCCTACGATACTGTTGAGGCGTATAGAACAGGCGGGGATGAATTTTCTTTAATTTGTTATGAGCTTAATGAAGAAGAAATCAATGAACTTATTAACGCAATACGAAATGAAGTTGATAATAATCAAGCATTTTCAATTGAACTTAAATTAGGATTTGGTTATAGCATCGCAAACGATCAAACAAAGTCTATTCAAGATACATTTAATGAAGCAAATCGTTATTTACAAGAAAACAAGATTTATGAGGGTTCTAATATTTCGATGAAAACCGTTGATATCATTATGTCGACGTTATTTGAAAAAAGTCCAAGAGAAAAGAACCATTCTGAACGTGTAAGTCTTTTGAGTGAAAAAATTGCAGAAAAATTTTCAGATGATCAATCCTTTATTCAACGTGTAAAATTAGCAGCAAGACTACATGATATTGGAAAGATTAATATTTCTGAAGAGATTTTAGATAAGCCAGGAACACTCACAAAAGAAGAGTATGAAACAATAAAAAAACACCCTACAAGTGGGTTTAAAATTTTATCATCGGTTCCAGAATATTTGCACATCGCGAATATTGTTTATTCTCATCATGAGAGAATTGATGGCTTAGGCTATCCTAGAGGTCTAAAAGGAGAAAAAATCCCTTTAGAAGCAAGAATCATAGCGGTAGCTGATGCGTTTGATGCGATGAAAGAACAAAGAACTTACCGTGAAACATTTTCTAAAAATGATGCCTTAAAAGAAATTCAATCTTATGCAGGGACGCAGTTTGATCAAGAAGTAGTAAATACTTTTTTAGAAGTTGTTGATGAATAAATCTTTCACGCAAATTAAGGAGTTTAATGAATGAAAAAACTTTATACACTCAACCAAAAAATGAACCTTAAACATTTTTTGGTGAGTTTTTTTTTAATGGCTTTATTTATGGGGATTATCCTTCCTTATGAAGCTAACTTATTAAATGATTACTTAAATGGAATAAGTGCTCCTGATACAAGGTTTTTTTATACGAGTGATACGCTTTACCATATTGCGTCAGTCTTAGGAGAAGAAGGTAGAAATGCTTATATAATTAGTCGTTTACGTTTTGATATTGCTTGGCCTTTGGTATATAGTTTGTTCTTTTATACATCAATTACCTTATTATTTAAACAATCCATTCATCTTAATAAACTCTTGTTTTTGGTAGTTTTAGCATTTATTTTTGATATTTTAGAAAATACGGTTGTCTCCACTGTATTTTATCTGTATCCAAATGAAATTATACTCTTACCTTATTTAGCTGGATTTATGACGATGTTTAAGTGGATAACGATAACTTTAAGCTTTGTTTTTATTGGAATAGGGATAATTGTTTGGTTAAAAAAAGAATAAATAACGAGTAATTATGAAATATATTTTTTAAAAATTTCAAAAATAATGCTTTTTTGATGTTTTTCTAAATGCCTTTAAGGTATAATGAAATTAATTAATATTAGGAGGGATTTTATGGCTTCAGACGCACAAAAAAAGGATAAGTTATCGTTTCCAAACTTGATCCGTTTTAACAAGATTATGGGAACTGTACACCTTGTTCAAGGGACATTAATGATGTTATTTGCGTTCTTCATCTATCCAAATTTAGATGGGGAAGGGACAAGAACGTTTACCATTCCTGTAGTGGGGAATTATTTAGAGTTTGTGCAGGGTGAAGGACTTGTATTGACGACAACGGACACTTTATTTGAATTACCGTTTATTCCTTTAACAGCGAGCTTCTTATTGATTTCTGCATTGTTTCATTTTATTATTGCGATCCCTTATAAGAAACGTTATGTTGAAGATTTAAAACAAGGGATTAATAAGATGCGTTGGTATGAATATGCGCTATCTTCTTCGTTAATGATCATTTTAATCTCTTCTTTATTTGGGGTTAGAGATATCGCAGTGTTTGCGTTGATTGCTTTAGCGAATGCCGCAATGAACTTATTTGGACTTGATATGGAACTTTTAAATGCTGGGAAGGATAAAAAAGAAGGAAAAACCAATTGGCTACCGTTTATTTTTGGTTCAGTGATTGGTTTAGCCCCTTGGGTTGCAATAGTTCTTTATATTGGTTTCAACCCGAATTTAGGTGACGTTCCAGGCTTTGTATGGGCGATTTTAGTGACTTACTTTATTGCGTTTAACACGTTCCCTGTCAATATGTTTTTACAATATAAAGGTATAGGGAAATTCAGTAATTATTTATATGGAGAACGCGGTTATATTATTTTATCTTTAGTAGCGAAAACAATTCTTACTTGGTTAGTATTGTTCGGAGCATTCCAACCATAATAATTAAAAAGACAACATAAAACATAAAATGTTGTCTTTTTTTTTACGCAGAGTGAAAAATTATCTTGCAGTAAAACTGTATATAAGATAGAATTAAAAAAGATGTTTGACATTCAAAGTAAATGGTGGTTAAATGAAAACAATATTCTTTTTACTCGCAGGGTTTATAATGATGTTACTCATGGGAACGGTTTACGCTTGGAGTGTATTTAGAAGCGAAGTCGAGATGGTTTATACCGTCTCTACATTACAAAGCGGAACCCCCTATATGGTTTCATTATTTTTTTATGCTTTATTTATGATGATCAGTGGAAAAAAGCTTAATGATTATAATACAAGAAAGCTTGCCTTTATAGGGTTTTTATTGATTGGTTTAGGATGGTTACTTTCATTTACATTCAATAATTTTTTAATGTTGGTAATAAGTTATGGGGTATTAATAGGGGCTGGAGTAGGAATTGTTTATGGGATTCCCATATATATCATCAATAAAAAATATCAAAGAAGTGGTTTATACACTGGGATTATTTTATCTGGTTTTGGGGCATCACCTTTAGTGACTGCTCCTTTAATATTTAGGTTAATAAATGAATTTAGTCTACACCAAACTTTTTTAATAATGAGTATTATGAGCGCTTTAATATTTCTTCCAATGAGTTTTCTTTTGAAATGTGAAAGTTGTCCAAAGAAAACAAATACAGTTGAATATGTAAGATATAATGCAAAAACATTTTATTTAATGTACATTATATTTTTATTGGGGACTACAATTGGCTTGATGGTGATAGGTTTGAGCTATCAATTAGGTACATTTTACTATGGATTTTCTAGTGAAAATGTCACTTTTATGATTGCGTTATTTGCTGTATTTAATGGTATTTCTCGACCAATTTTTGGATGGATTATTGATAAAAAAGGGTTTATTTTTGCCATTAAATTAAGCGTTTGGTTTATCCTACTCGCAACAATCATAGGGGTGATTAACCAAGGACAGTATGTTATTTTGTTCGCGTTATCAATTGGAATATACTGGTTTAATTTAGGTGCTTTTTTAGTAATGATGCCTTCAGGTATAAAGTCATTTTTTGGCACAACATTTTATGCTAAGTTTTATGGAAAAATGTTTACTTCTTATGGCATTGGAGCCATTATAGGAACCATAGTAAGTGGTGTTTTATTAGATCTATTCCATCAAACAAATGTTTTATATGGCTTTATTTTATTATTGGTAAGTATTTTGTTAATAGTGATTTATCGTTTGAACAATGTTATAGATAATAATATTTTGAACTAGTAATACTTAGCATATCTCTAATTTGAACATTTGTTCAAAAATAACAGATTTTTGTAATTAAGTTAATAAAGCATGATACTATGTGATTAATTGAGGTGATAGTATGATATTGGATTTTAATAAATCAAAACTATTTTTAATTATTGGTACGTTAGTCGGGATGATTTTAGCTGTTTTATTATCATTTTTCGCAAATATGATTTTAGGAGCTATATTGTTTTTTCTCGTTTATGAATGGTTTTTATATAAATTTTCAAAAAAAGTAGCTTTAAAAGCTATGAATGATTTAGAATCAGTCCTGTATATACAAGGGAATGCAACTTTTTATTATAAACAATACGAAACAATGATTTTAAACCATAAAGGCTTAGATGAGAGATGGTTGTTAAAAAAATATCATAATATCATGGTTGCGACTTTGGTATTAAATGATGAAAACAGTTTTTATAAGTACTATAATGAAGCAACACATAAATTTAAAACTACTTATAACACTTTACCAATTTTTAATTATTTCAATACTTTATTAAACAATATGGCAAGAGTTGTATTTTACAATAAAACACATACAAAAAAATTAGTAGAAGACTTTAATAGTTTAGATTCAAATTTAAAGCAGCAGATCTCTAAAAACCCTTACAGTTTTCACAATTGGGTGATGGCAAAAAAGCCATATCAAATTAATGAAACCCCATTTATAATAAAAACTTTAGAAGAAAACCGTTTGAAAAATAATAGTTGAATTTACGATGAGTTAGGAGTCTTAAACGACTTCATAACTCATTTTTCATTATTGATATCGGGCGATGAACATAATTAAAATTATGAACATTTGTTCTAAATTTTATAAAAAATACACAAATTTACATAGAACTGCTATACTCATTTCTGAAAGCAAACGTTTTCAAAAATTATTAGGAGGATTTAGTTATGGAGTACGTTTTAGATTTTTTTAACAAGTTTCTTGGACAAGCCCCTTTATTGTTAGGTACTGTTGTACTTATCGGGTACTTGTTACTTGGTAGAAAGTGGTATGATGCAGTTGCAGGATTCATAAAAACATATGTTGGATTTAGAATTTTGCAAGTCGGTACCGGAGGATTAGTTGGAACGTTCCGCCCTATTATAGAAGCGGTTTATGATCGCTTTGGAGTTTCTGCATTGGTCATTGACCCGTATTATGGTCAAACATCTGGTATGCAAGTATTAGATAGTGTAGGAAGTCTACAGTATGTTGGTTATGTAATGATTTTAGCGTTTTTATGGAATATATTATTAGTATATTTCAAAAAAACGACAAAAATTCGTGCCTTATTCTTAACTGGACACATTATGTATCAACAATCTGCTGTTTTACTATGGGCTCTTTATTGGGTAATTTCTGGGTCTACTGGCGCAGAAGTAGGTTGGCCTTTAGTTATTATTTCAGGTATTTTAATGGGAACTTATTGGTCAGTAGCTTCTAACTTAGTAATCGAAGCAACGCAAGATGTAACAGATGGTGCAGGTTTTTCAGTTGGACATCAACAGATGTTTGGTGCGTGGATTGCCTATAAAGTTGCTGGTAAAATAGGAAATCGTGAAAAAGATGTAAACGATCTTAACTTACCTGGTTGGTTATCTGTATTAAATGATAATATTGTTGCCAATGTTGTAATTATGACAGCATTTGTTGGAACTCTTATGGTCATTATTGGTCCTTCGAACTTTGATTATGATCAAGATAATTATTATTGGGTAACATACATTTTTGAAACAACTTCCTTATTTGCTGTTTACATTACAATTATTTTAACTGGGGTTAGAATGTTTGTTGCTGAACTTACAAACTCTTTCCAAGGTATTAGTGATAAACTATTACCAGGTACAGTCCCAGCGGTTGATTGTGCAGTTACTTTCGGATTTAGTCCAAATGCTCCAGCTTATGGGTTTATCTTTGGTTTCATTGGACAAATGTTAGCGATTGGATTCTTAATTTTAATTCAATCACCAATCTTAATCATTGCTGGTTTTATCGCATTATTCTTTGATAATGGTACCTTAGCAGTCTTTGCGAACAAAGCAGGTGGACGTCGTGCAGCAGCTATTATTCCATTCTTCTCAGGAATTATCCAAGTGTTAGGATCTGCTTTAGCGCTTACTGTTTTAAGAGATGCTGGTAGCGATGTTATCGGTTGGATGGGAATGTTCGACTGGGCTACTGTATGGAGTGGAGCAACACTATTAACTAGTGTATTTGGAATTATTGTTCCAATCTTACTTATCCCATTATTCTTACTCATTCCACAGTTACAATATAGAAGAAACAAGAAAAATTACTTTACAACAATGATGGCAGATACTTTAGAAGAAACAGATCCATCAAAGCTTAAGTAAAATAATATCTCAGGCTTTATGGCCTGAGATATTTTTATAGAGGTATATAATGATTAAAACAATTTTTATGGATTTAGATGGAACGCTCTTAAATGAAAACGGTCAAATTTCTAAAAAGACTAAGGAGATATTACATAGTCTTTCTTTAAAGGGGATTAATTATTTTATTGCGACGGGAAGACCTTATCAACTCTTAAAAGGGGTCATTGATGATCTTGGTTATTCAAAAGAACTCATTACTATGAATGGAAGTGTAGTTCTTAATCCTTCAAACCAATCTATATTGTACAAAAATAGTATTGAAAACAATGTTATAAAGCGAATTTTGAAAGAAGCATTAGCGAAAGATTACTTAATAATGCTTTATGGCGACAACGCAATATATTCCAATGAAAATGAAAGAGTGCATTATTTTAAAAAACAGTTTTATAATAAACCAAATGATTTACATCCCAAATTTATAGGTTTAAATAGTTATAAGAACGAAGACATTTCAAAAATTTTAATAGTAGAACATAATCAAAAAAGATATGATTGTTTTAAATCATTTGTCTCACAATTTAATGTTTCAGTTGTGAAAAGTCAAAAAGGATTTTTAGATATTAATCCTATGAATGTGAGTAAAGGGATAGCAATACAAGCAATTTTAGATAAATATAATTTAAAGAAGGAAGAAACCATTGCATTTGGGGATCAAGAAAATGATATAGCAATGATGGATTATGTTTCTAAATTTATAGCAATGGATAACGCTACAAGTAATGTTAAACAAAGAGCAGATGAAGTAACATTGCCAAATTATGATCACGGAGTAGCGTATTGGATAGAAAACAATTTATTAAAGTGAACATATGTTCAATATTATTACAATTTATTTACAATTGATTATATAATACATACAATGTAATTGTGAGGTGAAAAAATGATTAAAGATTTTGTTTTAAATGAAAATCACGTTCGTTTTGAAAGAAGTTTTGATTCATGGGAAGAAGCTATAAGAAGATCGGCTGATTCTTTGGTTAATGATGGATATATGAATGAATCGTATAGAGAAGCTATGGTTGATGTAGTGAAAGAACATGGCCCTTATATCGTGATTGCTCCAAATATTGCAATGCCACATGCAAGGCCAGAAAAAGGCGCTAAAAAAGTAGGGTTTTCTGTAACTGTTGTCAATGAACCAGTACAGTTTTCAGAGGATTCTCAATTCCACGCTAGAATATTGATTACATTAAGTTGTGTCGATTCAAAAACTCATCTAGAAATGATGCAAGCATTGGTTGAAGTATTAGGTGAAGAAGAAAACATTAATAAAATTTTAAATACTAAAAATAAACAAACAGTTTTAGATTTATTCAATAGGGAGGATAATTAACATGTCAAAAGTAAAAGAAATTACTAGAGAGTCTTGGATTTTAAATACGTTCCCTGAATGGGGTACATGGTTAAATGAAGAGATTGAAGAAGAAAAAGTTGAAAAAGGTAAAGTTGCTATGTGGTGGTTAGGATGTACAGGAATTTGGTTAAAAAGTGATCAACAAACCAACATATTAGTTGATTTATGGGTTAAAACAGGAAAGCAAACAAAAAAGAATAAGAAAATGCGTAAACAGCACCAACATCAAAGAATGATTGGGGTTGAAAAACTTCAACCAAATCTTAGAGCTGTGCCTGTTGTTATTGATCCATTTGCGATTAAAAATTTAGATGCATTATTGGCGACTCATGATCATGGAGATCACATTGATGAAAATGTCGCGGCTGCAGTTATGCAAAACACTAAAGATACTCCATTCATTGGTCCAGAAACATGTATTGAAATATGGAGAAGCTGGGGTGTTCCAGAAGACCGATTAATTACGGTAAAGCCCGGAGATACCGTCAAAGTTAAAGATGTCGAAATCGTAGTTTTAGAAGCATTTGACCGTACTGAGTTAGTGACTGCACCTCCAGGTGAAGTATTAAAAGATAAACCAGTACAAGATATGGACCGTAAAGCAGTGAACTATTTATTTAAAACAAATGGTGGAAATGTTTATCATAGTGGGGATTCACATTATTCAAATTATTTTGCAAAACATGGAAATGAAAATAAGATAGACGTTGCATTTGGAGCATTTGGAGATAATCCAAGAGGAATGACAGATAAAGTAAATGCATTTGATATCTTAAGAATGGCAGAAAGTTTAAATACTGATGTAATGATTCCAATTCACCATGATATATGGACTAACTTTATGGCAGATCCTAATGAAATTTTGACTTTATGGAAGATGCGCAAAGATCGCTTCGAATACAAATTTACCCCATTTATTTGGGAAGTGGGCGGAAAGTTTACTTATCCAGATGACCGATTAAAGATTCAATATCATCATCCAAGAGGATTTGATGATGCATTCTCAATAGAACCAGATTTACCATTTAAGTCATTATTATAAAAAAAGGAGTGTTAACTATGATTAAAGTTTTAGCTGCTTGTGGAAATGGCATGGGATCAAGCCAAATTATTAAAATGAGAATTGAGAAAGTTTTAAAAGATTTAGGTCTTAAATTTAGTGTAGATCACTCAAGCGTAGGCGAGGCTAAAAATCAAGTGAAAAACTATGATTTAATCTTAATTTCACAACAATTTGTTAAAGATTTTCCTACATCTAGTGAAAAAACAAAAATTGTTGGATTAAGAAACTTGCTGGATGCAAAAGAGATTGAACAAAAGGTTAGTGAAGCATTAGCATTATAAACTCTAAAGCGACCTTTTGAGGTCGCTTTAATACTATATAAAGGAGACATATTATGATACCAAAATTACAAGTCGCATTAGACAATACAAGTACATCAGATGCATTGGCTTCTTTAAGACAATACGTAGATATGATTGATGTGATAGAAGTGGGAACAATTTTGCATGTTGCAGAGGGCGTTACTCCTGTGAAAATATTGCGTTCTCTTTATCCCGAAAAAATTATTTTAGCTGACATTAAAGGAGCAGATGCAGGAAGTATTTTAGCAAAACAGTGTTATGATGCAGGCGCTACTTGGATGACTGCAATATGTTCAGCCGATGTAGAAACAATGCGTGGGATGAAAAATGAAGCGAAAAAATATAATGATTCTAAGGATGTTCAAATTGAACTTTATGGTGATTGGACATTTGAACTGGCACAAAAATGGTTGGATGCTGGATTAAAACAAGTAGTATATCATCGTTCTAGAGATGCTGAAGCCTCAGGTAAAGGTTGGAGTGAAGATGATGTAAGTAAAGTCAAAAAACTCAGTGAAATGGGATTCAATGTAACCATTACAGGTGGACTTAAAGTTGAAGATTTAGAGCGCTTTAAAGGGATTGAAATTTATTGTGTAATCGCTGGTAGAAGTATTCGTGATGCGTCAAACCCATTAGAGGCAGCTAAAAACTTTAAAGATGAATTAAAGCGATTATGGGGTTAACATTGAATAGAATTGGAATTTATGAAAAGGCGTTACCAAATAGCTTTTCATGGCATGATAAATTTAAAGCAACAAAATCTGCAGGGTTTGATTTTATTGAAATTAGTATTGATGAAAGCGATGAAAGACTAGAAAGACTAGACTTTTCAGATAGTGAAATAGAAGCGCTACTTTTTTATCAGAAGCATTTTGACACTCCTATTTTATCAATGTGTTTAAGTGCTCATCGTAGATTTCCTTTTGGAAGTCTTGACTCAAATAAAAGAAATCAAGCATATCGTATTATGGAAAAAGCGTTTATTTTAGCAGAAAAATTAAATATTAGAAATATTCAACTGGCTGGATATGATGTTTATTATGAGCCAAGCGACGATGAAACTAAAAAGAAGTTTTCTGAAGGGCTCTCATGGGCTGCTTCACTGGCAGAACATTATAATATTATGCTATCAGTTGAAGTGATGGATACTGCTTTCATGGGAACGATCGACAATATTATGGCTTATAACAATATAATTAATTCACCATATTTGAAAGTCTATCCTGATGTAGGCAATTTAACTCAATTTTCAAAAGACCCCTATTCAGAACTTATCACTTACGAAAAGGAAATTGTAGCAGTTCATCTTAAAGATACATTACCTGATAAATTTAAATGTGTTCCTTTTGGAGAAGGGACTGTCAACTTTGAAAAAATGTTTGATACGTTTAAGAAAATTAACTATAAAGGCCCATTCTTAATTGAAATGTGGGCTGATAATACCGTCAATGAATCTTTTGAAGAAAGTGTCACTCGTCTTTCAAAAGCAAAGACATGGTTAGAACAAAGGATGGTGAAATGATGTTAGAAGCCTTAAAAGATAGTGTATTCAAAGCGAATTTGGAGTTAGTGAATCAAGGGTTAGTAATTTATACTTGGGGAAATGTATCTGGATATGATCCTGATAGTGGATATGTTGTTATTAAACCAAGTGGGATTGATTATGATACTATGAAATCTTCTGATATGGTTGTTGTTGATTTAGAAGGGAATGTTATCGAAGGAGATTTAAAGCCCTCTAGCGATACGCCAACTCACTGTATTTTATATAAAAAATACTCTGGCTTGGGTTCAATAGTTCATACCCATTCTATGTGGGCAACAATTTTCTCTCAGGCTAAAAAAAATATCCCTGTTTATGGGACCACACATGCCGATTACTTTTATGGTGAAATCCCGTGTACGAGACCGCTTAGTAATAGTGAAATAAAAAATGATTATGAATTAAACACAGGAGAAGTTATTGCTGAGACGCTTAAAGCTAAGGACCATACACCATCTACTATGCCAGGGATAGTTGTTGCTGAACATGGTCCATTCGCATTTGGAGAAAATCCTAGTAAAGCTGTGCATAATGCGAAAGTTTTAGAAGAAGTTGCAAAAATGGCTTATTATACAGTAAAATTAAACACGATAGCACAACCAATTAATCCATCATTACTTAGTAAACATTATTTGAGAAAACATGGTAAAAATGCATACTATGGACAAAAATGAAAGTAGGGGATTTTAGTGGCAAGTTTAGATAAAGATCTATTAGTTGAAGTTGCATCAATGTATTATTTAGAGAACAAAACACAATCACAAATTGCTCAAGAACTCTATATGTCACGACCAAAAGTATCAAGGTTATTACATAAAGCAAGAGAGACTCAAATCGTTGATATTAATATTAACTATGAATCGGATTCATTTACGCGTATTAAAAGTGCAATGACAAGAAATTTTGACTTAGATAATGTTGTAGTGGTTAAATCTTTATCAAGTGAAAATGATACAATTACAGAAATTGGTAAGGCTGCGGCTAGTGAACTAAAATATCATTTAACAGATAATATGACCATCGGTATTTCTTGGGGAAGAACTGTTAAAAGAACAGTAGACGCTTTTAAGAAAAAGCCTTTTAAGAATGTGAATGTTGTTGAACTCTTTGGCGCTGTTAATTATCGAGATGATCAACCAGAAATGTTGAGTATAGGCTATGATTTAAGTAGAAAATTAAAAGGGAACTTTTTCCCTTTACCAGCACCTGTTTTTATCGATGATGAAAAAGTTCGAGATACATTAATTCAAACGCCTATGATTAAAGAAACGCTTAAAAAAAGTGATGATTGTGATTTGATTGTAACTGGACTAGGTGTTCTTAATTCTAAATTACCACAAAAAATATGGGATACATATGTTGACAAAGAAGCTCAAAGTAAGATTAAAAATACTGGTGCCATTGGGTATCTTTTAGCCAGGTTCTTTGATAAAAATGGTGAATTCATCAAAAGTAAAATTAATGATAATGTTATTGGAATTCAAACAGAAAGCATTAGAAATAACAAATTATTTTTAGTAGCTGGTGGAGTATCTAAATATAAAGCTATGTACGCATTTTTAAAAGCAGGCTATGTCCATACTTTAGTATCCGATGATAAAACTTTAAAAAGGATTTTATCCTATGACAGACACTTAAGAGGAGAAGATTAATGATTCATAAAGGAATAGCAGCAAGCGATGGATACGCTGTTGCTAAAGTATTTAAATATGAAGTGCCTGATATAAACATTGAGAAAAAAACACATGATAATTTTGAAGCATCGTTGCAACAATTGGAACAAGCTATGGAGCAATCATTAAAAGAAATTGAAAAAATCAAAACGCATACAGCGAAAACAATCAATCAAGAATCTGCAGATATTTTTGAAGCACACATGCAAATTATAAAAGACCCAGAAATGAAAAAAGAAGTGATTGCCTTAATGGAGAAAGAAGGCTATACGTCTGGATATGCCTATCAATTAGTTACAGAAAAATTCATAGATATCTTTAAAGCTTTAGAAGATAGTTATATGCAAGAAAGGGCAGCTGATATTTTTGATGTTTCACGTCGTGTTTTAGCACATTATTTAGGGAAATCAATTCCTAATCCTAAAGAAATTGATGAAGATACGATTATTGTTGCTCATGATTTAACACCTAGCGATACAGCACAACTAGATAAACGCTATATTAAGGGGATTATCACAGAAGTAGGAGGAAGGACTTCACATTCTGCAATTATGTCAAGAATGTTAGAAATTCCTGCAATTGTGGGTGCAAAAGAAGCGTTAAGTCATATTAATGATGGGTCTATAGTAGCTTTAGATGGAATTAAAGGTGAATTTATAATTAATCCAGACCAAGTCATACAAAATGATTATTCAAATAAGCATCAAGAATTTCTAAAAGAAAAAGAAAAACTTAAATCATTAATTAGTAAAAACACTGTAACAAAAGATAATCGTCACGTTGAAGTAGCGGCTAACATTGGGTCGTATGAAGATATCGAAATGGTCGTTAAAAACGGAGCAGAAGGTGTTGGCTTATATAGAACAGAGTTTCTTTATATGCATTCTAAAAATCTTCCTGGTGAAACTGTTCAATTTGAAGCTTATAAGAAAGTTTTACAAGCGATGGATTCAAATAAAGTCATCATTAGAACCCTAGATATTGGTGGAGACAAAAATTTAGACTATATTTCTTTTGATAAAGAAATGAATCCATTTTTAGGAAATAGAGCAATAAGACTTTGTTTTTCTGAGATTGAAATCTTTAAAACACAACTTAGAGCATTGTTAAGAGCAAGTGTCCACGGTAACTTACATATTATGTTTCCAATGATTGCGACAGTCGAAGAACTTAAAAAAGCAAAATCAATATTAAAAGAATGTGAAGCATCATTGATTAAGGAAGGGTATGAAATAGGGAACTATAAAGTAGGAATTATGATTGAAATTCCTTCAACTGTAATGATTGCTTCGCATTTGGCCAAACACTGTGATTTCTTTAGTATTGGAACCAATGATTTAATACAATATACGTTTGCCGCCGATCGTATGAATGAATCAGTGAGTTATTTATATCAACCCTTTCATCCAAGTATAATTAAACAGCTCAAAATGGTTATTGATGCATCCCATGAGGCAGGAATATGGACGGGGATGTGTGGCGAAATGGCTCAAGAGTTTAAAGCATTGCCAATTCTTTTAGGATTAGGATTGGATGAGTTTTCAATGAGCCCTTCTAGTGTTTTAAAAAGTAGAGACGAAATTAGAAAAATGTCATTTGAAAAAACAAAATCAATGGTAGAAGAAATACTACAGTATGAAGATTCAAAATCAGTACTAAATAGATTGGAGGCAAATGATTTTTATGGTTGAAAGAGAATATAAAGTGATTGATGAAGCAGGATTACATGCAAGACCTGTTTCAATCATGGTTGAAAAAGCGAGTAATTTTGACAATAATATTTATTTAATGTATGAGGATAAAAAAGTAACTTTAAAATCGATTATGCTGGTCATGTCATTAGGGATTGCGCAAGGCTCAACATTTAAAATAGGGGTAGAAGGAAAACATGCCAATGAAGTTTTAGATGCTTTAGAAGCGGTATTAACGAATCATAAAATAATCTAAAGATAAAAGGAACATACTATTTTAATAAAGTATGTTCCTTTTTTACGTTCCGCAATAGGTCGTAACTTCTTCATCTTTTGAAGGTGGGGTTTGATACTTGGGTGGAATGGATGGGTTAAAAGGGTCTTTTATTAATTCTAATAAATTGTTAAATTCTTTATAATCATCATGGTACGCTGCTTGATCTAATGCGTTTTTGACAATGTGGTTTCTAGGAATAATATAAGGATTATTTTTTTGCATCCTCTCAAATGGTTTTTCTTCTTGAATAATTCGATGGTTCCATTTCTTATGCCAATCAATAAACTCATTTGACTGATAAAACGCTGAATCAGGAAACTTTTGTGACGTTAAATGTATAAATGTATTGGTATAATCTTGTTTATATTGAGCCATTAAATTTAATAATTCATCGATCAAATGAATGTCTGAATCTTTGTGTTTTTCAATGCCAAGTTTTTGTGCTAATAATTTATAATAGTGCGTTTCAAATATAGATCCAAACTCACTTAAAGCGTCTTGAATCGCATTGATTGGTCGGGTCGTGTTTTCATTGATTAATGGAATTAGAGTTTTACCGAGTGTTGCTAAATTCCATGATCCAATGTAAGGTTGTTGACCATATGCATATCTACCGAGGGTATCTATAGAACTATAAACCGCATCTATATTGTACCTATCTATAAAAGCACAAGGCCCAAAGTCAATGGTATCTCCATTTATTAATGCATTATCAGTATTCATCACCCCATGAACAAATCCAATGCTTTGCCACTTTGCGATGAGGGTAGCTTGTCTTTTAATAATTCTTTTAAACCACTTTAAATAACGATGTTCATCATTGATTAAATCGTAATCATGACGCTTAATCGTATAATTGGCTAATTCTTTTAATAACGTTTTATCGGGATGATTATAAGCATACTCAAATGTGCCAAATCTCAAATGACTTTTTGCGACTCTGAGTAATATTGCGCCATCTTCTAATGTCATTCTTTTTACATGATCATTGGTTTTTATCACGGCTAAACTTCTTGTTGTAGGAATATTTAAACGATGCAAAGCTTCGCTCATTAGGTATTCTAATAAAGCGCTTCTTAACGTTAAACGCCCATCAAATCCTCTAGAATAAATAGTAGGGCCACTTCCTTTTAATTGGATGTCAAAACGTGTGTTGTTGTGAAGATGTTCGAAAAGTAAATGCGCTCGCCCATCCCCTAAAGTTATATAATGACCATATTGATGTCCACTATAAGCTAAAGCATGTGGGGTTTTTAGTCCTTGATTCGTAGGGCTTAATAAAAATGCAAGCCCTTCTTTAGAGTGAAGAGTATGATTTAAACCTAGGCTTTTAACAAGGTCATGATTGAAGATTTTATAAGAAGGTTTCTTAAAATCTAGAGGTGTTGATTCACTATAAAAGTGATGTGGTAAATTTAGATATGAGTAATGAATATTAAATCCATAAGCCATAATAAGTCTCCTTAAGATTGATTGTGGTTAGTTTATCAAACAATTATAAAATATGCCTGCATAATGCGTATTGAAATCTTTAATGATGAATCTATGCAATAATTAATTAAGGTGATGTTTATGAAAAAAAGTTATCATTTAGCCACTTATAAAAAGATACGTATCATTGCTTTACCTGCAATGATTGGATTTTTATTCAATACATTGTTTAATGTAGTGGATAATTTTTTTGCAGGTCAAATTGGAACGGACGCAATATCAGGGATGACACTAGCGTTTCCTGTGTTTATGCTTTTACTTTCATTGGCTAGTGGGATGGGAAATGGGCTTAACGCTTTGGCTGCAATTGCCATAGGAGAAAAAGATTCACTTAAATTTCATAAACTGTTTAAAAACAGCTTATTCATAGCTCTAATTTTTAGTGTGATCATACCATTTATAGCCCCAAATCTTGCAGAATGGGTATTTAATTTGCAAGGAGCATCTGATCAAGCAATTCATTACGGACTAAGATATATTTCAATCGTTATGATAGGATTTTTCTTTTTTATTTTAAATTTTACATTTAATGGTATATTATATGCACAAGGTGACACAAAACCATTTAGAAACTTTTTGATTGTTGCAAGTATTTTAAATGTAATATTAAACCCTTTATTAATTCATGGATTTTTGTTTATTCCCGGCTTAGATACCATGGGGATTGCGCTTGCGACGATCATCGTACAAGCACTTGGGAGTATCTATTTATATTATGAAGTGAACCAATCTTCATGGGGGAGTTTTTCAAAGTCTTTTAAAGAACGTATAGAGATTCCATCCATTAAAGCTTTATTGCATCAAGGGATTCCTTCGAGTTTAAATATTGCGACGATTGCCTTAGGAATTTTTGTTATTAATTATTATGTTCAGTTATATGGTGGCAATACGACTTTAGCTGCGTATGGAATTGCGATAAGGATTGAACAACTTGCTTTAGTGCCTACACTTGGTATAAATGTCGCAGTAGTGACATTGGTTGGTCAAAGTTTTGGCGCAAAGAATATTAATAAGATATTTAAAATTTGGATGCGGGCAACGATATTTGGGCTTTCAATCATGATTGCTGGGTTAATTATTGTTTTTCCCTTTGCGCCTTATTTTATTTCATTCTTTGATCAAAACCCCGATGTTATTGAATCAGGGACTAGGTACTTAAGAATTGAAGCGATTGCCTTTTTAAGTTATGTTATTTTAAATATTTCCATTTCGATGCTTCAAGGGATTAAAAAACCAATGTTTGCTTTATGGATTGGTATCTATAGACAACTTTTACCTATTGTATTATTTTACTTTTTAGGAACGACCTTATCAATGGGAATTGATGGGGTATGGTGGGGAATTGTAATCATTAATTGGACAGCGGTTATCATTACACTTTTTTATTCAATGGTTACTTTATCCAATGTACGTAATGAATATAACAGTTAAAAATATTGTTTGAAAAACAAAGCATTATTTTAAACTAAATTTTAATTGTGTGATATTATATTGTACACAATATAAGGAGGTAAAGTTATGATTAAAAAATTATTTATGGTTTTAGCACTATTTTCATTAAGTTTTGTTTTAGTAGCATGTAATGGAGATGACAATGGAGAAAGAGTAGAAGATACTCCAGATGAAGATCTAAGAGAATTTACGTTAGATGAATTGTCACAGTACGATGGAGAAGATGGCAACGATGCGTATATTGCGGTTGATGGATATGTTTATGATGTGACAGATTCATCATTATGGAATGATGGTGAACATCAAGGCAGAGTAACTGCTGGAGCTGATTTAACGCAAGAGATGGATGATAACACGCGTCATGGTCGTGAAATGTTGGACCGAGTGCCTAGAATAGGTAGACTGCTAGACGATGCGGATGATCAATCTGACACAAGTGATGAAGATGATAGTGACGAAAATGATACAAATGGTGGAAGTGGCTACTAATTTAATTTGAATGGACGTGGTGTAATGACTTATATTAAAACAGCAAAAAAAGGGTTATTATTTATCGCATTGGTATTGGGTTTAAATGCACTGATTTGGTTGACAGCAGACCCTTTAATTGATCAATCTTTGGAAAGTACGGTTGCGCAAATTTTAGGGGCAAACCTACTCATTGGTTTTACATTGGTATTTTTCTTATCAACAAAGAATCGGTTCGTAAACTGGTTGTTTAATGGATTAGAAAATGTTTATTCAACGCACAGATGGCTGGCAATGATTACAATTTTGCTAATATTTGTGCATAGCCAAACTGCTTATTTAATTGTTCAGTATTTTAGAGATGGCCCATTAAATCCTGTCGATATGGGCCCTTTAGCAAGAAATTTATTTATTGGCTTAATAGTGCTTGCGTTACTTGCTAAATATATGAAGTATGAACACTGGAGATATATTCATAGATTGATGATAATCCCATACTTGCTTTCTTTTTATCATGCAGTTTTCATTAGTTCATATGATTTAATATCGCTTAGTGTAATAGGTGTATGGACAATATTAATCGGCATTACCGGTATTGCTTCAAGTGTTTATATGATTCTCATTTACCGAAAACAAGCCTTTATTCATTCAGGAGAGGTTGTTTCAAAGACTCTACTGAATAATGATATTACAGAGTTCAAGGTGAAAATCTCAGAACCATTAAAATTTAAAGCAGGTCAATTTGTGTTTTTGAAAATTAAGAAACCTCCATTTAATGGAGTCCCTCATCCGTTTTCAGTGTCTGGGTATAAGGATGATCACTTATATTTCACCATAAAATCTTTAGGAGATTTCACAGAAGCTATACAATCTGATCTTCAAAAAGGAGATAAAATCGAAATGACTAAAGCATTTGGGCATATGACTTTTGAAGATTTTCCTAAATCGCAAGTTTGGTTGGCTGGTGGCGTAGGCATTACACCGTTTTTATCGTATGTTAGAACGATGGAAGCGCCTAAAGAGAAAATTACATTATATTATTCAGTAAAATCCAAAGAAGAAGCGGTACATCTTGATTTATTTGAATCCGCCGCTTCGAAATACGAGAACTTTCATTTTATCTTTTCTGAAAGTGATAAGGATGGCTTTTTGAATACTGACAATTTAGATTTAAAGGATAATCCCCATGTATTAATGTGTGGTCCCCTGCCGATGGCTAAATCGTTAAAAAAACAATTTAACCAAAACAAAGATCACCGATCTCTTACTTATGAAGCTTTTAGTTTTACAGGAACACTTGTAGAAGATATTGTGACGATGTTTAAACGAATGATTGCCAAAGTAAAAGCGTAACCTGTTGTGAACTGCACCC
>SL_7KL_010_BRINEDRAFT_10000223_pt1 | contig 25749 bp, 24 predicted proteins | sample SodLak_010_BRINE_FD_10663 | JGI IMG/M metagenome (IMG submission 10663)
GCCGGCTCCGTCGCGGAGTGCGCCCGGATGCTGATGGTCCGGCTCGATCCCGCACGGCGCTGAGCCGCGAACGCGCAGCACCGACCACCCCCGCCTGCGAAGGATGCTCCCGTGCACGATGTCGAGCTCTACGTCGATCCGGTCTGCCCCTTCTGCTGGCAGACCTCCAAGTGGCTGCGCCAGGTACAGCGGCTGGAGGGCCTGGACGTCGGGTGGCGCTTCATCTCGCTCAAGATGGTCAACGAGGAGGTGGGCTACGACGGCCTGCCCGCCAACTACCCGGCGGTGCACGACAACGGCACCAAGCTGTTGCGCCTGCTGGCCGCCACCCGCGCGCACGCCGGCAACGACACCGTCGGGCTGCTCTACGCCGCCCTCGGCGAGCAGCTGTGGGAGCGTGAGGCACCCGCGCCCGGGGACTTCGCTGCGGTTCTCGAGGTGCACGCGCAGCCGATCGATCCACGCCCGGCGCTGGCGAGTCTCGCGCTGCCGGAGGAGCTGGCCGCCGCCGTGGAGGACCCGGACCACGACACCGTGATCCGCGAAGAGACCGCACAGGCCCGCGCCCGGGCCGGCCGTGACGTCGGCACACCGATCGTGGCCTTCGACCCGCCCGACGGACCGGGCTTCTTCGGCCCCGTGATCTCCGACCTCCCGAGCGATGAGGACGCCGTGGCCTACTACCGGGCCATCGAGCTCGTCGCGTCCTGGCCCGGCTTCGCCGAGCTCAAGCGGACCTTGCGGACCATGCCTGACGTGGCGATGCTCGCGGGCTTGCGCGACGACTGACCTGCTGACGACCGACCCGCTCAGGCGTCCTCGATGCGGGCCAGCACCGCCCCCGGCTGGACCACCTCGCCGGCGCTGACCGCCAGCACGGTGATCACACCGGAACGGTGAGCTTTCACCGCGTTCTCCATCTTCATCGCTTCGAGTACCAGCAGCGTGTCGCCTTCGGCCACTTCCGCGCCCTGTTCCACGCTGACCTCGATCACGGTGCCCTGCATGGGCGCGACCAGGTCCTCGGAGGACACCACTGCGCCGGCTGCGCCGGAGCTGCCCTTGCGGCGCCGNGGTGTCGGGCTGGCTGCTGTGGCTACCCCGCCCCCTGCCGGCAGCGCACCGAACACGCGCACCGCCAGCCGGCGGCCATCCACCTCCACGGTGAGCTCCCGGCCGGTGTCCGGCTCCTCTTCGTCCCCGGGTGCTGCGCTCGTCTGCGGCTGCAGCGAGGACAGGTCCCACTCGCGCTCCACCGAGGAGGTGGAGTGCTCGGCGGCGGCGAACTGGGGGTGGTTCATCGCCAGGCGGTGGAAGGTCACCGTCGTCGGCACGTCGGCGATGACCAGCTCGTCCAGTGCCCGGGACATCCGTGCCCGTGCGCCGTCGCGGTCCGCGGCCCACACGATCAGCTTGCCGATCATGGAGTCGTAGTCCCGGGGCACGGTGTAGCCGGGCCGGGCACCGGTGTCGAAGCGCACCCACGGCCCCAGCGGTGCCACGAAGGCACCGATCGTGCCGGGGGTGGGCACGAAGTTGGCCGCCGGCTCCTCCGCGTTGATCCGGACCTCGATGGCGTGGCCACGGAGTTCCACGTCGTCCTGGGTCAGCCCGATCCCGTCACCGGCCGCGATCTTGAGCTGCGCCTGGGCCAGGTCGACGCCGGTGACCATCTCCGTGACGGGGTGCTCCACCTGCAGCCGGGTGTTCATCTCCAGGAAGTAGAAGGTCTCCCCATCCTCGTCGAGGAGGAACTCGCAGGTCCCGGCGTTGGTGTAGCCCATCTCCTTGGCCACCCGCACGGCAGCCTCGCCCATGGCAGCGCGCACGGCTTCGGTCACCCCGGGGGCCGGCGCTTCCTCGACCAGCTTCTGGTGGCGCCGCTGGAGGGAGCAGTCGCGTTCGCCGAGGTAGATGGTGTGGCCGTCGAGGTCGGCGAGCACCTGGATCTCCACGTGGCGCGGGCGCTGGAGGTAGCGCTCGAGGTAGCACTCGCCCCGACCGAAGGCCGCCTCGGACTCGCGCCGGGCGGCGGTCAGGGCGTCACGCATCTCCTCGCGGCCGCGGACCACCTTCATGCCGCGGCCACCGCCACCGAACATGGCCTTGACCGCCACGGGGTAGCCGTACTCGTCGCCGAAGGCCATCGCGACCTCGGGGTCGTCGGTGGGCTCCCGCGTCCCCGGTACGACGGGCACGCCCGCGGCGTCGGCTACGGCGCGGGCGGAGAGCTTGTCACCCATCGATGCGATGGCTGCCGACGGAGGGCCGACGAAGGTCAGTCCGGCGTCGACGACGGCCTGCGCGAAGTCCGCGTTCTCCGACAGGAACCCGTAGCCCGGGTGGATCGCGTCGACCCCGGCACGGTGTGCGACGTCGATGACCTTGGCGATGGCGAGGTAGGACTCGCTGGCCGGTGTGGCGCCGAGCAGGAACGCCTCGTCCATCGCCGCGACGTGTGGCGCGTCGCGGTCGATCTCGGAGTACACCCCGACGCTGCGCACGCCGAGCTCACGGCAGGCACGCGCGACCCGGATCGCGATCTCTCCCCGGTTGGCGATCAGGACGGCGTCGAACATGGCTGGCAGCCTCCCTCGTGACAGCTCGGCGAGCAGATCCTAGTGACCGCGAGGTCACCGATCGCCTTCCTGGCTGCCATGGCCGGTGCGCATCCTCGGACCGCCAGCGCAGCCGGTGGCCGCCGGCAGCACCGCGATCACGGCGGCGGTCGTGGTGTGGCACCCTCGGGGGGTGCCCCTCCCGACGCCACACGACCCCCGAGCGCCATCCATGTCGACGCATCGACGCTGCCACGATCGACCTGGCCGTGGCGCCCGCGGGCTGGGGGTGCTTGCTGTTGTGCTGCTGCTGGCGGCGTGCGCCGATGACCCCGCCGCGGACGGGGAGCGCCGGGCTGCGCAGGACGGGGTCGTGCGGCTCGTCGGCCAGGACGACCTGCGCTGGGACGTCGAGCGCCTGACCGCGCCTGCAGGAGAGCTCACCTTCGAGCTCATCTGTGAGGACGCCGCCAACCACAACGTGGTGATCGACGAGCTCGACGAGGAGGTGGCGGCGTGTGCGCCCGGTGCGAGGGCACGGGGGGTGATCGACCTCGAGCCCGGCACCTACACCTACGTGTGCACCGTGCCCGGCCACGAGTCGACGATGCGTGGCGAGCTCGTCGTCGAGTGACACCGGGCAACCCGGGGCCGCACCGGGGCGTCGGGCCGAAGGACCCGGTGGTGACGGTGCTCACGGTTACCGGGGGCCGAACGGTCCCCGCTACCCTCCGCACGACGCGTCATCAGGGCCCATCGGCCCCTGGGCGCGGTCACCGCAGGTCCGTCCTGCACCCGATGCGCCGACCGCAGGAGCTCGCTGTGCGACCGTCTGAGCCGTGGAACCCTTCTGCTCGCCGCTGCCGCGCTGCTCGCCGGCTGCTCGAACGTGCCCGACGGCGCCGCTGAGGCCCAGGCCCTGGTCTGCCCGCCCGGCGAGGAGGGCTGTGACGAGGTCCTGCCCATCGGCCCCGGCGGCGAGGTCGAGGTGGAGATGGGCAACTTCTTCTTCAACGTCACCGACGGCGTGGCCATCACCGGTGAGGTCGAGGTGACCGCGGTCAACGTCAGCGACGCCTACCACAACATCGAGATCCTGGGCGCGGCCGACGGCAGCTACCTCGGCGGCTCGGATGGTGAGGCCTTCGTGGGTGCGGACGGCTTCGAGACCGACACGGGCACCGTCGAGCTCTTCCCCGGCGAGTGGCTGATGATCTGCAACGTGCCCGGCCACCGCGCAGCCGGTATGGAGCTCCCGCTGACGGTCTACGCCAGCGAGGAGGAGGCGGAGCTCGCCATCGAGGCGGGGGAGACCGACGTCGACCGCGACCGTGAGATGCCCAACACCTGAGCTGCACCTCTCCAGCCGGCGCCCTGCGGCAAGGTCCCCGGCCCGTGACCTCAGCGCGCTTCGCTGGCTCGCAACTCCCCGGGCGAGCGGATCCGCCGTGCCGTGCTGGCCTCCTGCATCCCGGCCCGCCGCCAGGCCGCTCCGGCCTCCGGCGTGTCCTGCCCTCCCGGCGCGCCGAGCAGCGCTGCCACCGCGACGGTGACCGCGGCGAGGTCGGCATCGCTGACCCGCTGGCCGTCGATACGCAGCCGCAGCGCGTCGGGTGCGCCGGCAGCCGGGGAGGCGGCCGCCGTGGCCCGTGCGTCGCGCTGCGCCCTCACAGGGGGATGTTCCCGTGCTTGCGGGCCGGGCCCTGCTCGCGTTTCGACGCGGTGAGGTCCAGTGCCCGAGCGAGCTCCCGGCGGGTCTCCGAGGGCGCGATCACCGCGTCCACGTAGCCCCGCTCCGCCGCCCGCCAGGGGTTGGCGAGGTCCCGGGCGTAGCGCTCCTCGAACTCCGCGTGCAGTGCAGCGGGGTCCTCCGCCTCCGCGAGCTCGCGACGATGGAGGATCGACACCGCGCCCTTGGCCCCCATCACGGCGATCTCCGCGGTGGGCCAGGCGAGGTTGACATCCGCGCCGAGGTGCTTGGAGCCCATCACGTCGTAGGCGCCGCCGTAGGCCTTGCGCACGATCACCGTGATCTTGGGCACGGTGGCTTCCGCGTAGGCGTAGAGGAGTTTCGCGCCGTGTCGGATGATGCCGCCGTACTCCTGGTCGGTGCCGGGGAGGAACCCGGGGACGTCCACGAAGGTCAGCACGGGCAGGTTGAAGGCGTCGCAGAAGCGCACGAACCTCGCGGCCTTCTCCGAGGAGTCGATGTCGAGTACGCCGGCGAGATGCTGCGGCTGGTTGCCGACCACGCCGATGGCACGTCCGTCGATGCGGGCGAGCCCGACCACGATGTTGGGTGCGTAGTGCTGGTGCACCTCGAGGAACTCTGCATCGTCCACCACCGCTGTCACGATGTCGCGCACGTCGTAGGGCGTGTTCGCGGTGTCGGGCATGAAGGCGTCGAGCTCCTCTACCAGCCGGTCCGCCGGGTCTCGCGTGGGCACGCGAGGTGGCAGCTCGAGGGTGTTGGAGGGCAGGAAGCTCAGCAGGTAGGCGATGTCCTCCAGGCAGCTCTGCTCGTCGTCGGCGGCGAAGTGGGCGACGCCGGAGGTGCCGGCGTGGGTCATGGCGCCACCGAGCTCCTCCATGGTCACCTCCTCGCCGGTGACCGTCTTGATGACGTTGGGTCCGGTGATGAACATGTGTGAGGTCTCACGCACCATGAACACGAAGTCGGTGATCGCGGGGGAGTAGACCGCGCCTCCGGCGCAGGGCCCCATGATCGCGGAGATCTGTGGGATCACCCCCGATGCCCGGACGTTGCGCAGGAAGATGTCGCCGTACCCACCGAGGGAGACCACGCCCTCCTGGATACGCGCCCCACCGGAGTCGTTCAGGCCGATGACGGGGACGCCCATGCGCTCGGCGAGGTCCATGATCTTGACGACCTTGGCCGCGAACACCTCACCGAGGGAGCCGCCGAAGGCGGTGAAGTCCTGGCTGAACACGCACACCCGGCGCCCGTCGATGGTGCCGTGCCCCGTGACGACCCCGTCACCGAGGATGCGCTTGTCCTCGAGGCCGAAGCCCGTGGCACGGTGGACGGCGAAGGCGTCGGTCTCCGTGAAGGAGCCCTCGTCGAGCAGCAGCTCCACGCGCTCTCGAGCGGTCAGCTTGCCCTTGTCGTGCTGTTTGGCGATGGCCGTCGCACCACCGCCGGCCGCCGCCTCGGCCCGGCGGCGCTCGAGCTCGGCGAGCTTCTCGCGGGTCGTCTGCGCCACGTGCCCTCTCCTCGCGCCGTCTGTGGACCGAGTACCGCTGCTGGTGCCGTCGGTCGGCGGGCCGGTGCGCCATGGCACGCCCGCCGGTCGGGCATCCTAACGGGCCACGTCCCCGGAGCTGGAGGCGCCCGTGACGCTGTCGAGCCATCCTGCGGTCCGCGCCGCAGTCGAGGCCAGCCCGCGCATCGCCGGGCACACCCACCACGAGCGGGTCACCTCGACCAACGACCTGGTCCGCGAGGCCGTGGCCGCCGGTGCCGTCCTCGCCCAGCTGTGCACCGCCGATCGCCAGACCGCGGGCAGGGGGCGCAGGGGACGGCCCTGGACCGACGACGTCGACGGGCGCACGGGCCCTGCCAACCTCGCGGTGTCCCTGGCGGTGGCGCTCCCGCAGCGTGGCGCGGGTCTGGTGCCCCTGGCCGCCGGCCTCGCGGTCGCCGCCACCTACCGGTCCTTCGGCGGGGCGCCGCAGCTCAAGTGGCCCAACGACGTGCTGCTCGGTGGGGCGAAGGCGGCCGGCATCCTGGTGGAGCGCCACGTGGTCGCGGGGCGGGATGTGGTCGTGATCGGGTGTGGCCTCGACCTCGACTGGCGTGGCGTCGACCGCGTGGGCGACGCGGCCCGGTGGACATCCCTCGCGGAGCAGCTCGACGACGACGCTGGCGACCTCGACCGTGGGGTGGTGCTCGCGACCCTCATCGCCGCGCTCGACCGGGAGCTCGATGGCCTGGCTGCACCCGCCGAGCTGCTGGACCGGTACCGCCAGCGGTGCGTCACCATCGGTCGCGAGGTCGAGGTCGCGCTGCCGGGTGGGCAGCAGTTGCTCGGCCGCGCGGTCGGTGTGGACGCCGAGGGGCTGCTCGAGGTCGACACGGGTCGCGAGCGGGTCACGGTCCGCGCCGGTGATGTGGCGGTGATGTGGCACTGAGGGCTACGGGGTGAGACGTTCGCCGCGCTAGCGTTCCGTGCCGCGCGTGCCGACGGATCCGGACCGCAGCACGTCGTGAGGGAGGGTGGTCGTGGGTGCAACCTCGATGTCAGGTGCCGACGGGGAGCTGACCCCGGAGCAGGAGGCCTTCCGGCAGGTGGTCGCCGCCTTCGCCGACGAGGTGGTGGCGCCGGCGGCCGACGCCTACAACGCTGAGGGCCGCTTCCCCGTGGAGTTGGTCCGTGCGATGGGTGAGCTCGGGTTGTTCGGGCTGCCCTTCGCGGAAGACGACGGCGGCGGGGGTGCGGACTACCTGACCTTCTGCCTGGCCATCGAGGAGATCGGGCGGGTCGACCAGTCGCTGGGCATCACCCTGGAGGCGGGGGTGGGGCTCGGTGCCGCACCGATCGCGGAGTTCGGGACGCCCGAGCAGCGTGCTCGCTGGCTCCCTCGGCTGTGCAGTGGTCAGGCCCTGGCGGGCTTCGGTCTGACCGAGGCCGGGGGCGGTTCCGACGTGCTGGGCGGCACCCGCACCCGGGCGGTGCGCGACGGCGACCACTGGGTGATCGACGGCACCAAGCAGTTCATCACCAACTCCGGCACGGAGCTGACCGAGCTCGTGACCGTCACTGCGCTCACCGGGGACCTGGAGCTCACCGCCATCGTCGTCCCGACCGACACCCCGGGGTTCAGCGTCGCACCGCCCTACCGCAAGGTCGGCTGGCACGCCTCCGACACCCGTGAGCTGACCCTGCAGGGGGTGCGGGTCCCCGTGGACCACACCCTCGGTGAGGTCGGGCAGGGGCTCAGGCAGTTCCTCAAGACCCTCGACGATGGCCGGATCGCGATCAGCGCCCTGGCGGTCGGGCTGATCCAGGGTTGCGTGGATGAGTGCGTGCGCTACGCGAAGGAGCGTGAGGCCTTCGGCCGGCCCATCGCCGCCAACCAGGCCATCGCCTTCAAGATCGCCGACCTCGAGGTCGCCGCGCAGACCGCNCGGCAGATGTACCGCTACGCCTGTCGCCGCAAGCAGGCCGGCCTGCCCTACAAGCGCGAGGCGTCGATCGCCAAGCTCTACAGCTCCGAGGCGGCGGTCACCGCCGCCCGCGAGGCCACCCAGATCTTCGGCGGGATGGGCTTCACCACGGAGACGCGGGTCGGTCGCTTCTACCAGGACGCCAAGATCCTGGAGATCGGCGAGGGCACCAGCGAGGTCCAGCGGCTGCTGATCGGTCGTGACCTCGGGTTGTGACCCNCTGNGCCGGGTGCCACCGTCGCAGGGCGGGCCACGGTCCAACGGACGACGTGCCGCCGAAGCGCTGACAAGGCACCCTTCACGCCCCGACCCGCGCCCCTCACCACGGAGCTACCGGTGGCTGACCGCTATACCTCCCAGATCGCGCTGGTGCTGGACCGGCCTGTCGAGGACGTCGGTGCCCTCGTCCAGGCCGCTGGCCGGACCGGCGATCTCGACCGCGCGAGCGCAGTGCGTGACGAGGGTCACCTCGCCCAGGAGGTGCAGTGGGGCGGCCGGATGCAGAAGGCCGTGGTGCGGGCACTGCGTGCTGACGGCGACGACCGGCCCCTGCTGCGCACCGAGACCTACCTCGGTGAGGACGGCCTGGTCGGCGGGATGCAGCGCCAGGCCAAGCTGCTCCAGGCGCTTGCCAGGCAGCTGCCCGGCACGGTCGAGGGGGTGCGCGACCTCGGTGCCATGATCGAACGCGATACGGCGTGGATGAACCGCGTCGCCATCGGTGCCGTGCAGCACGAGGACGGGATCGTCACCGTCGTCGATGGTGAGGGCACGCGCTGGGTCCGCACCCACGGCGCGGCCCGGTTCGGGGTCCCGGACCTCGAGTTGTACGGCTGCAACCGCACCCAGGCCGAGGCGGCGCCGCAGGTCCTGGCCCACGTCCACGAGCAGCTGCTCAGCCGCGGGCTCAAGAGCGAGCTCGCGCTGCCCGACGGCACCCCGGTCTACCTCGTCCCCGTCCTCGAGGCGTGGCAGGAGGTTCCCCTCGACTGGCCCGGGGTGGGGCGTGCGGGCCGCGACCGTGGTCCCGGGCTGGACGGGCCGCGGGCCAGCCTGTCGGTGCTGCACAGACCCCGGCTCGGCCGCTACCGCAAGGATCTCGAGGGCGTGCTCGACCGGTTGGCCACCGCCTGAAGGGACCTGGGATGCGCTTCGACGACCGTGAGTGGGAGGAGCTGTGGGAGCGCACGCTCGGTCAGATCGAGCGGCACCGGCTCGCCATGTCCCTGCTGCGCCGGGAGGTCCCTGACGACATCCTCGGTCGCCGCGTGGTGCCCGAGCTCGCGCGCCGCTGGCGGCTGTCCGCGATGCTGCACATCATCGGCCACACCCTGCACGCCACCTTCTGGTTCCTGATCTCCCTGTCGCTGACGCCCTTGTCCGGCACGTCGTGGCAGCTGGCCAACGGGATGACGCTGATGAGCCTGGCGGTGATCGCCTTCTGCATCGGCTTCCGCCGCTACCTGCACCCCGTCGCGGCGCTCGCGTGAGGGCGGGGTAGCCCCACGGTTGCTGGCTGTCAGCCACGGGGCCGCAGGGCTACTGCTGCTCCGCGTCCTCCGGTTCGATCCAGCCCTCCTCACCCTCGGGCCGCACGTCTCCCGCCAACTGCCGCAGCCGCGGTGCCCCCTCCTCCGGACCGATCGCCAGGAGCCGGTCACCAGGCTGGTTGCGGTGGTGGCGTCGCGGCCGGTAGATCCAGCGGTTGGCCCGGTGTACCGCAAGGACCTCCATCCCGGTCTCGGTCTGCAGCTTGAGCGCACCGAGGGTGCGTTCTGCGACCTCGCTGCCCTCGGCCACGATCGCCTCGGCCACGATCTCGTCCGCTTCGGACAGCGCCGCGGCGATGATCGGGTGGGGCGGGCCTTCCTCCTCGATCACCCGGCACATCGACTGCGCGGAGTCCACGATCCGCTCCGCCGCTGCGGCGAGGTGGAGCATGCCGCGCAGCTCCTCCGGGTCGTCGAGTTCAGCGGCGGCGCGCAGCACCCAGCCCTCGAGCTGGTGGAACAGCTCGTCCGACTGGTCCTCGATCGCGCTGACCTCCGCGGCCAGCGAGACATCCCGCAGCAGGATCGCGGAGTAGGCGAGCCCGACGGCTACCTCGGAGACGTTCTTGAGCTCAACGACCAGATCCACGGCCCGGTCGAGGTGGGACAGCTTGCCCCGCTCGGGGGGTTCCGGCAGCTCCCGCGACGGCGCTCCGGCCAGCCGGCGCACCTCGTCCACGCCCTCGCGGGGCCCCTGCAGGAACAGCACGTCGCCCTCCCGGAGCACCTCGTCGCCCTCCGGGCCGTGGACCCAGTGGACGTCGCGGCGGATCGCGATGATCCACATCCCCGTCCGGCTGGGCAGCTCCAGTTCGCGCAGGTTGGTGCCCTCCAGGCGGTTCTCGGCGCGGATCTTGACCCGGGCGGTCACCTCCGTGGCGTGGCGCAGGTCATCGCGCAACTCCGCGGGGACACCGAGGTCCTTGAGCACCACACGGGCGATGTCCTCAGCGGCGTCGGCGATGCCCTCGATCGACACCGCCATCGACAGCACCCCCGCGAGCTGATCGGCGTCGTCACGGGTCCGGGCTGCGATCATGCACACCGCGCGCAGTTCGACCAGCAGCTCGTCCACCCGGTCCTCGAGGCGCAGGACCTCCCGTGCCAGGGCGTCGTCGCCGTAGAAGATGGCGGCGTAGGCCAGGTCGACCATCAGCTCGGCGGCGTCCTTCGCCTCGACGAGCAGTTCCTTGACGGTGCGCACGTTCCTCATGGCGTCCCTCGGGGTGTCAGATCGTGAGCAGGGTGACGGCGGCCAGCAGGCACAGCACGCCGGTCAGGTCCATGGTGGCGGTGACGATCGGGATCCCGTGGTTGTCGGGGTCGAACCCGAACCGGAAGGACACCGTCGCCGATGCGTAGGCGGTCGAGGCCAGGATCGGTAGGGCGAACAGCCCCGCGAGCAGGACCACGGCGAGCGTCGTGGGCAGGGGCAGGGGGGACACGCCGGGCACGATGACCGCGGCCAGCCAGCCGGCCAGCCCAACCCCCGTGAAGGCCAGTGTCGCGAGCAGGGTGGTCAGGGAGAAGTCCAGGATCGCCAGCTTGCCGGGGAGCAGTCGCGGTTCGAGTTGCCCGACGTGCAGCTTGGAGGCCAGCCGGCTCGACAGCATCCCACCCAGGGAGCCACAGTTGGCGATGAAGGGGGGGATCAGCACCAGCAGCGCCGCGGAGCTGAACTGCTGCGCAGCACGGGCTTCGACCACCACGCCGGCCAGGACATCGATGGTCACCGCGAGGGTCAGCACGACAAGCGACTCGCGGACCACCCGCCGGATCAGGGCATCCTCCTGTCGGACCCCGAGCAGCACGGCCACCACCCCGAGGATCAGCCCCACGATGCCGGTGGTGTCCGCCAGCCACGGGACCTCCAGGATCAGGGTCGCCAGCAGCAGGGCCGGCAGCGTGACCAGGTCACCGGTGGCGGTGATGATCGGCGCGCCCGCGTCGTCGAGGTTGAACCCGACCGCTGCGCTGCGGCGCGCCATGAAGATGACCACGACGAAGAGCACGAGGGAGGACAGCAGCGCCCCGACCAGGGAGATGGCGACCAGTTGCAGCAGGGGGATCGTGCGCAGCCCCAGCGCCGCGCTCACCGCCCAGGCGATCACGCCGGCCTGTAACGCCGAGGCCAGGCTGAGGATCGTCGAGGCCTCGACCTGTCGGCCGAGGAAGCTGCGGCGGTTGAGGGCCCGGTCGAACTGTCCCGTCAGGATGCCCGTGGACAGGCGCGACCCGAGCGCCCCGAAGATCGCGCCACGCATGCCGATGGCGGCCGGGATCAGGGCCAGGAGACCGGGAACGGCCTCGAGCCGTTCTTCGGCGGAGGCCAGCACGATGCCGGCGATCAGGGTCGCGAACAGCCCGAGCGCCAGGGCGGAGGACCCGGTGCGGATGCTGCGGGCCTCCTGCACCCAGTACGAACGCACCGCGGTGACCGGGAGGCCGAGGGCGTGCCCGATCAGCCGCACGATGGCCGGCACCCGGGGGACGTGGGGCCAGTGCGGGCGTGGGCTCACGCTGACCTCCTCCCGATCTCGGTTTCGGTACGCGCTGGGGGCACCATCGCCGGCCGCAGAGAGGCTAGCGACCCGACCATCGGTGTCCCCGGCCGACCGCGGGGTGTCGTCGCTGGCTTCGTTGTGGCCCGCTCCCGCCCGTACCATCCGGCCATGGATACCTACAGCGCCCCGATCCGTGACGTCCGCTTCGTCCTCGAGCACATCACCCCGCTCGCGGACCTGACCGCCAACCCCCGTTTCTCCCACGCCGAACCCGACCTGGTCGCGGGGCTACTGGAGGAGGCGGGACGGTTCGCATCCTCAGCCATCGCCCCGACCAACCGCGATGGGGACGCGCACGGTGCCCGGCTCGTGGACGGCCACGTGGTCACCCCCGACAGCTTCACACAGGCCTACCGCCAGTACCTGGAGGCCGGTTGGGGTGCGGTGCAGCACCCGCCGGAGTACGACGGTGGCGGGTTCCCCCTGACCGTGGCCAACGCGGTGAAGGAGTTCATCACCTCGGCGAACATGGCCTTCTCCCTCGGGCCCCTGCTGACCACCGGCGCCGTCTACCTGATGCAGCACCACTGCTCCCAGGAGCAGTTGGACACCTACGTGCCGAAGCTGGTGTCCGGTGAGTGGGCCGGGACCATGAACCTCACCGAACCCCAGGCGGGCTCCGACGTCGGTGCCGTGACCACCAAGGCAGAACCTGCCGGCGACGGCACCTACCGGATCACCGGGCAGAAGATCTACATCACCTACGGCGACCACGACCTGACCGACAACATCATCCATCTGGTGCTGGCCCGCCTCCCCGACGCGCCACCCGGGACCAAGGGCATCTCCCTGTTCATCGTGCCGAAGGTGCTGGTCAACGAGGACGGTTCCCTGGGCGACCGCAACGATGTCGAGGTGGTGTCGCTGGAACACAAGCTGGGGATCCACGCCTCACCCACCTGCGTGATGGCCTTCGGCGAGAACGGCGAGGGCGCGGTCGGTGAGTTGGTCGGCGAGCCGCACCAGGGCATGCGCCAGATGTTCACCATGATGAACGACGCGCGGCTCGGGGTGGGGCTGCAGGGACTGGCCATCGCCGAGCGCGCCTACCAGCAGGCCCTGGCCTACGCCCAGGACCGGCAGCAGGGCCGCGGGCCGACGACCCCGCCGGGGGAACAGGCTGCGATCATCGAGCACGCCGACGTGCGGCGGATGCTCCTGACCATGAAGGCCCACATCGAGGCTGTCCGCGCCCTGTGCTTCTCCAACGCCTACGCCCTCGATCTCGCCCACGCGGCTGAGGACGAGGCCACCCGCGACCACCACACCAAGCTGGCTGATCTGCTCACGCCGCTGTCCAAGGCCTGGGGCACCGACGTCGGGGTGGAGATGACCTCGCTGGCGATCCAGGTCCACGGCGGGATGGGCTTCGTGGAGGAGACCGGCGTCGCCCAGCACTACCGCGACGCCCGCATCGCCCCGATCTACGAGGGCACCAACGGCATCCAGGCCCTGGACCTGGTGGGCCGCAAGCTGCCCATGGATGGTGGTGCCTTCATCAAGGGCTTCCTCGGCGACCTGCGCACCGAGGTGGAAGGGCTGCCCGAGGAGCTCGCTGCGATCGCTGCGCCCCTGCACGAGGGGTTGGACGTCGTCGAGCACACCACGACCTGGCTCGGTGCGCACCGCGACGCGATGGACGACGTGGCTGCAGGCGCGACCCCCTACCTGCGCGTGCTGGCCACGGTGGTGGCCGGTGTCCTCCTGGCACGTGGCGCGGCCGGTGCCCAGCGCCTCCTCGATGCGGGCGGCGCCGCCGACGAGGGGTTCCTGCGCGCCAAGATCACCATCGCCCGCTTCTTCGCCACCCAGGTCGTGCCCGGCGTCGGTGGCCTGGCCGCTGCCGTCACCGCCGGCGCCGCGGACCTGCGCAGCCTCACCCCAGAGCAGTTGGCGCCCTGAACCCCTGGGCACGTGCGCCTCGCCCGCCGTGCCGGCCGAAGATGACGACCTCCCCGGAGGCCACCATGAGCGAGGACACCTCGACCACCGACCCGGTGCTGCGGCTCGCCGAGCGTGCGATCGGGTCCCCCGTGGAGCACGACGGTGCCGTGTTGGTCCCGGTCGCCAGCGTCAGCGGTGGCGGTGGCGGGGGCTCCGGTGTCGACGGGGACGGGAACACCGGCCAGGGCGCCGGCTGGGGCGGGCACGCCCGCCCGGTCGGTGCGTACGTGCTGGAGGGCGGCACCGTCCGCTACGAGCCCGTCGTCGACCTCGTCCGGATCGTGCTGGGTAGCCAGGCCGTGGCGATCGTGGCTCTGCTGGTGCTCCGGCGTTGGCTCAGAGCCAGACGCTGACCCGTTCCTGCGCGGCCGCAGCACGATCGACGCCACGCAGCACCACCGTCGGCTCCCCCGTCACCAGGGGTCGCAGCGCCGTCGCGGCCAGGGCGATCGCCGGCTCCGTCTCTGCGGCGTCCACGCCGGCGGTGCCGTGACCGAGGTCACGGACCAGCGCCAACAGCTCACCCTGGGTCCAGTGGCGCTCCCCCACGACCAGCGCCAGCAGGTCCGCGCCGGCCTGGGCAACGGGTGGGTGATCGGGTAGCGGCTGGGCCTGACGGGTCCAGGCAGGTTGCGCGTCCGCGCCCAGGGGGGCGCCGTCCAGCCCATCGCCCACCACCAGCATCGGGTCCGCATCGGGCCAGCGAGGTGGCGGCGCTGCGGAGGTGTCGTGCTGCGCAGGTGTGTCGCCGTTGACCACCGTCACCTCTCCGGGGGCGTCGAGCACCACCGCCGCGCCGAGCCACCAGCTGGCCAGGGCGACGCTTGCGGTCGTCCAGCAGGGGGGCGCCAGCAGCCCGACACGGCTCCCCGGGCCGATGAGGTGGTCGAGTTCGAGCAGGTGGGCGCCCTTGGCCGCCCAGTTCGCGAGCGAGGCGCCGCTCTGTTCGTAGCGGGCGAAGGCGTGCAGCACGGTGACCGCGGGTCGATGACCGAGGGCGGAAGCTCCGGCCCGCACCGCCTGCGCGGTGTCGACGGGATCGCTGCCCTGCGGCCGACCTGTGAGCTGCACCATCGATCTCCGGGCCGACGACGTTGACGACCGACCAGCGCAGCGCGCCGTGCTGGTCCGGGTTCGCCGGCGGCCCTCGATGGTACCGTCGCGGTCCCTCGTGCCCGCGGGCGGCGGTGCGGTCCTGGCCGTCCAGCGTGGCCCGGTCGTCAGCCCGCGAGGTCCCTCACGTCGTGTCCGGCACACTGAGTTTCTCCGAGATCCGGCGCCCCCGCGGGGCGCGGGCCGCCCGCGGTGTGGGCATCGCCCTCGCGGTGGTCGTCTCCCTGCTGCTGGTGTGGGCGCTGGTGGTCGCCGGCGTGTGGTCCTACGCCTGGGTGCGGCTCGGTGGTGAGGATGTCCCGGCGTTGCGTGAGGATGGCCTCGCCACCCTCGGCAGTGATGCCGAGGGTCCCCGCGCCCCGGAGGGCGCCACCACGCTACTGATCGCCTTGACCGACGCCGTGGACCCCACCATCCCGCGGCCGCCGGCCCTGGAGGCGCCGCTGGTCCTGTTGCAGGTGGGTGGCCCGCGTGAACGGCCGGCGGCGCTGCTGCTGCCACAGGACGTGCCGATCGCCGACGGGGTGGCCTTCGCCGATGTGCAGGTCGAGGGCGGGACCGACCCGCTCGTACGAGCCGTGGTGGACTACACCGACGTGGCCGTCGACCACGTGGTCAGCCTGTCGATCGATGCCGTGCCGCGGCTGGTGGACGCCATCGGCCCGGTCGAGGTGTGTCGCAGCGACGGCTGCAGCACGCCCGTCGGCGATGAGGTGCGTACCCAGCTGCTGCGCGCCGAGGGTGAGGAGCTCGTGCTGCTCGTCGCCGACCTGGTGCGTTCGCTCGCCGCCGAGCTCGATACGCGCTGGGCGGTGACCTCGCCGCGACAGGCCCGAGCGGTGATCCAGGCCATCTCCGAGGAGGTGGTCACCGACGCGAGCCTGCGCGGTACGGGTGTCCTCGAACTGTCCAGCATCCTGGCGTCCCCGGTCCGCCTCGAGGTGGACACGCTGCCGGTGCTCACCAACCCGGCGTCCGGGGAGGTGGTGACACCTCCTGAGACCTTCCTCGTGCGCCTGGAGCACCTGCGTGACGGCAGTCCCCTGACCGAGGCCGGCGGGTCCACCCAGGAGCTGGAGGAGGCTCTGCTCGACGGCATCGAGGTGGTGGTGCTCAACGGCGCCGGCGTGGATGGCCTGGCCGGCCGGGTCCAGGTCGAGCTGGAGTCCGCCGGCTTCGTGGTGATCGACACGGGCAACGAGCCGGCCTTCGACCGCCAACGCACCGTGGTGTCCTTCGACGTCGACGATGAAGCAGCTGCCTTCGCTGCCGTGCGGATCGGTGAGGCGCTGGGTGGGGTGGAACTCGACGGCATCTCACAGCGTCCCACCTTCGAGGGCCAGGAGGTCGATGTGCTGGTGCGGGCGGGGGAGGACCTGTCATGAGCGTGAACGGACGCAGACGATGAGCGCCGGTGCGCCGGGTCCGTGGGATCCCGAGGTCGCGGAGGGGCGACGGTTCTCCTCCGTGCGTCGCCTGGCGTGGCTGGTGGGTGTCGGTGGCCTGCTGTTGGTCATCGCCGTGGCCACCACCACACAGCTGGTGGTGCAGCGGGCCGAGGCCAACCTCACCCGCGTGCCGGTGCCGGAGCTCGAGCAGACGGTGGAGCGCTCCGATGCCCGCAGCTTCCTGCTGGTGGGCTCCGATGCCCGGGACGGGGTCGATGAGGACGCCGCGAGCGACATCCCCCTCGGTGACTTCGGTGGTCAGCGCAGCGACGTCGTCATGTACCTGTCGATCAGCGCCGATCGGGAGCATGCGTCCCTGGTCAGCTTCCCGCGTGACCTGCTGGTGGAGCTCGACGGTCGGGACATGAAGCTCACCGACACCTTCGTCGGCGGACCGGATGAGCTGATCCGGGCCATGCGCGAGAACTTCCGGCTGCCGGTCAACCACTACGCAGAGATCACCATCGGTGGTTTCATCGACGTGGTGGACACCCTCGGCAGCGTCGAGATCTGTCTGGAGGAGCCGCTCCGGGACTGGCGTGCAGGGGCGGACTTCGACGCGGGTTGCCATGACATGGGGCCGACGGAGGCCCTCAGCTACGTACGCTCGCGGCAGGGGGCCCGCGCCGACCTCGAACGGATCGACCGCCAGCAGGACTTCCTCCGTGCCGTGCTGCGGGATCTGACGGCCACCCGCACCCTGGCCAACCCACGGCAGGTCTACCGCTTGACCGAGGATGTCGCCTCCTCGGTCACCACCGACGATCAGTTGGCGACGACACAGATGCTGGGGCTCGCCGACGAACTGCGGAGCATCGTCGGCGCCGGCATGCCCATGACCGCCGTGCCCGCCTACCCGCGGCGCATCGACGACCTCGACTTCATGGTGCCCTACGGGCCCGGGGCCCGGGCGCTGTTCGACGACCTGCAGGCCGGACGGGCGCTGGCTGACCGGGGCGACCGTGACCAGCGCGATGAGACGGTCGTCGCCATCACCTCCGGTGGTCGCCCCGCGGGAGCGGGGATCGTGGACTCCACCCTGCGGTTCGCCGGCTTCCAGACCCGTGTGCGGGGCACGGGGGCCGCAGCGATCGATGCTGGTGCGCGCACCACCGTCTACGTCCTCGACGGCGAGGAGGAGCGAGCCGACTGGGTCGCCGCCACCCTCGGCGCGCGGACGCTGCCGCTGCCCGACGAGGTCGATCCTTTCGAGGGTGTCCACGTGCTGGTCGCCATCGGTGACGACGCCGTCGGCGCGCCGTGAGAGCGGCCGCCGCGGCGGTGCCGGGCACCTCGGTCGGTGTCGTGCTCGTCAGCCACGACACCCGCGAGGAGCTGCTCGGCGCACTCGCGTCCCTGGCGGCGGACACCGCGTCGGCGCTGCACCTCGACATCGTGGTGGTGGATACCGGCTCGGTGGACGGCACGGCCCACGCCGTCGCGGCAGCGTGGCCTGAGGTGCGGGTGCTGCAGCTGGTCAACACGGGGTTCGCCCGTGCGGCCAACGCCGGCATGCGCGTGACGCGTGGGTGGGCCGTCGTGGTCGCCAACGCCGACGTCCGCTTCGAGCCGGGGGCCGTGGACGCGTTGGTCGGGGCCCTCGCGCGTGATCCCGCGCTGGCGGCGGTCGGCCCTGCCGTCCGTTATCCCGACGGGACCCTCCAGGCATCCGCCCGGCGCCGCCCCGGCACCGTGACCGCGGTGGCGCACGCGTTGCTCGGCCGGTGGTTGCCGGAGAACCGCTGGACGGTGCACTACCACGGGCGGGACCTCGATCCGGACCTGCCCCGGGACGTCGACTGGTTGTCGGGCTGCGCGCTCGTGTTCCGCCGCGCAGCGATCGAGCCCCTGGGGGGTTTCGACCCCGGCTACTTCCTCTACGTCGAGGACGTCGACCTGGCGGAACGGCTGCGCGCTGCAGGCTGGCGGCTGCGCTACGAGCCTGCTGCCCGGGTACGCCACCGGGTGGGTGCGTCCACCGGTCAGGCGCGGTGGTCATCGCTCAGGCATCATGCCCGTAGCCTCAACCGGTACCTGGCGGCGCGCATGTCCGGCCCCGTGCGGATGCTGCGCCCCCTGCTACCACCGGTGCTGCTGGCCTGGGCCGTCGTCACCGCGGTGGCGGAGCGGTGCGGTCGGGGCCGCAGCACCACCGGAGAGCGACAGCACGGAGGAAGTGACCATGACCGGCGTCGCTGACGCGATGATCGTGGCGGGCGGCGCTGGAACGCGGTTGCGCCCGCTGACCGACACCACCCCCAAACCGCTCCTGGCCTTCTGCGGTGAGCCTTTCCTGGCCGGTGTGCTGCGACGGCTGGTCCCCGTCGGCGTCGAACGGGTGTGGCTGGTGGTGGGGGCGGATCCCTCGCCCTTCACCGTGCTCGACCCGGTGGCCGCGGAACTCGGCCTCGAGCTGATCGCCGTCCCTGAGCCCGCGCCGCTGGACACCGCCGGTGGCGTCCGCTCGGTCATCGACCGGTGCCCGGGAAGCGTGTTGGTGCTCAACGGTGACGTGCTCACCGATCTCGATCTGGCCGAGGTGGTGCAGCACCACGACGCGGCCCGGGCCGACGCCACCCTGGTCCTCACCCGGGTCGAGGACACCTCCGCCTTCGGGGTGTGCGTCCTCGACGGGACCAGGGTCACCGGCTTCGTGGAGAAGCCGGCACCGGGCACCCTGCCAGGACAGGACACCGTCAACGCCGGCACCTACGTGCTCGCACCGGGCGTCCTCGACCGCTTCGAGGTGGGGCGGTTGTCCTTCGAGCGCGAGGTCTTCCCCACCCTGGTCGCCGAGGGCGCGCGGGTGGAGGGGCTGGTCAGCGACGCGGTATGGGCCGACCTCGGTACCCCCGAGCGCTACCTCGACGGTCACCGCAAGGCGCTGCGGGGCGAGCTGGCCTGGCCCGCCGGCCCGGGTACCGAACCCGACGCTGACGGGGTCCGCCGCGGCGCCCACGTGGAGGTCCACGAGGACGCCGAGGTGGTGGGCCCCGTGCTGCTGTGCGACGGTGCCCGCGTGGCAGCCCGAGCGCGGGTCGGCCCCGACGTCGTGGTGGGTGCCAGGGCGGTGATCGGTCCGGACGCCGCAGTGCGTGACACGGTCCTCGGCGCCGAGGTCGTGGTCGGCGCGGATGCCCAGGTGACGGCGTGCGCGACCGGTCCCGGGGCCCGGATCGCCGTTGGTAGCGCGGTCGAGGGCCCGGCGCTCATCGCAGACGGGGCGGTGGTGGACGCGACACACCCCGCTGCCGCGGGCGCCGGGGACGCACCGTGGTGACCGCCCCGGGTGCTGTCGGTGTGCTGTGCTCCACACCAGGTGCGTGTCCCGTCGCCACCTCGACGGGGGGAGGTCGCTGTCGGAGCAGGTGGGCGGGGGGGCCGTGGTCATGAGCCAGCCATCGGGCGTGGACGACGCGCTGGTGCCCGGTGCGCCCCGACGGGCGACCCGGGCGGTCTCCACCAAGCTGGTCGAGCTGTGGCGCGCGCGGGAACTGCTGGCACAACTGGTCCGCAAGGAACTCAAGGTCCGCTACCGCAACTCGGCGCTGGGCTTCCTGTGGTCCATGCTGACCCCGGTGCTGATGACCGCGGTGTTCAGCGTGGTGTTCACCCAGATCGTGCGCATCCCCGTGGACGACTTCCCGGCCTTCTTCATCTCCGGCTACCTGGTGTGGCAGTTCCTCCAGAACTCCTGCCAGGGTGCGATCCACTCCATCGTCGGCAACGGTGAGCTGATCAAGAAGGTGTACTTCCCCCGTGAGGTCCTGCCGCTGTCCCACGTGTTCTCCCAGCTGATCCACCTCCTGCTCGCACTGCTGGTGCTCAGCCCGTACCTGATCTACAGCCGTGGTGTCGGCGTGCTCATCCACCTGCCGACCACGCTGCTCGCCATCGCGCTGCTGACGGTGTTCACCTCCGGGATCGCGATGTGGTTCGCCGGGGTCAACGTGGTCTTCCGTGACCTGCAGGAGCTGTTCGTGGTGATCTTCCAGGTGTGGTTCTACGCCACACCGGTCATCTACCCCCTGGCCCTGGTGACCGCACAGATGGGGGAACGGTTCGCCTGGGTCGCGCAGCTGATCGCCATCAACCCGGCGACCTGGTTCGTCGAGCTCGCGCGGCTCGGGCTGTACGGCTCCGTACGTGCAACGGGTGAGGAGCTGGCGCCGCTGATCGACGGCCCGCCCGCCTGGCCCTCGGTGACCGCCACCCTGATCGCTGCGGGGTGGGCGGTGCTCATGCTGCTCGTCGGGTACGTGGTCTTCCTGCGCCGTGCCCGCACCTTCGCCAAGGAGGTGTGACCATGGAGCCGCGTCGCAGCATCGGACGGTTGGCCGGAGCCACCGTCGACCCGGAGCAGCCCGCGATCGTCGTGGATCAGGTCACGGAGACCTTCCGGCTGTTCCACGAACGTCCCTCGGGGCTCAAGGAGCGGCTGTACCGCTTCCGGCGGGCCTCCTTCACCGATTTCAACGCGCTCGAGGACGTCAGCTTCACCGTCGAGCACGGCGAGTCGGTGGCCGTCATCGGGCCCAACGGGTCGGGGAAGTCGACCCTGCTCAAGCTGCTCGCCCGCATCCTGCCCCCCGACGAGGGCACCGTGCTGACCAACGGGCGGGTGGCCTCCCTGCTGGAGCTCGGGGCCGGGTTCCACGGCGACCTCACCGGCCGGGAGAACATCCGGCTCAACGGGGCGATCCTCGGGTTGTCGGGTGCGGAGATCGCGGAGCGCTTCGATGAGATCGTCGAGTTCGCCGGTGTGGAACACCTCCTCGACACCGCCGTGCGGACCTACTCCTCGGGGCTGGAGGTCCGGCTCGGGTTCGCCGTGGCGGTGACCGTCGACCCGGACATCCTGCTGGTCGACGAGGTCCTGGCGGTCGGCGATGCGGAGTTCCAGGAGCGGTCACTGGAGCGCATGCGGCGCTTCCGCGACGAGGGCAAGACCTTCGTGCTGGTCAGCCACGACCTCGACGCGGTGCGCGACATGTGCGACCGCGCCATCGTGCTCGACCGTGGTCGTGTGGTGTTCGACGGGCCCGTGGTCGAGGGCGTGGAGCTCTACAGGCAGCGGGTGGCTTCCAGCGCCGCGCCCCGGGTCGATCGGCGTCGCGGCCCGCGGCAGGTCGCCATCGACGATGTGCAGCTGCTGGGCAGTGACGGGGAGCTGGTCAGCGACGTCGCCCGCTCCAGCAACCTGGTGCTGCGGGTGCGGTTGCGTGCCCTGACCGAGGTGGAGGTGTGCTCGGTCGGTGCGGTGGTCTCCCGCGGCGATGGCACCCACCTCTACGAGCTCCACACGACCTGGCAGGGGGTCGGCGTGGGCCCGCTGCAGGTGGATCAGGAGGCGGTGGTGGAGATCCGCTTCACCGCGCACCTGTTGGCCGGCCACTACGCCATCGCCTGCTCGGTGACCGACGCCTCCGGGCGGGACACCTGGGCGGTGGTCGCAGAGGCGGCCCGTTTCGCCGTCCAACCCGCTCCCGGCGGGGCGGGGCTCGTGGACCTGTCGGCCAGTGCGGTGGTCACCGACGGGCCGGCGCGGCGCACGGGCGACGGCAAAGCCGGTCCGATCCCACTGCCCCGGTTGCAGCGCCGGCAGGCGCGGGGCTGAGGCGGGTGCGGGTCGCCGCGATCGTCATCGCCTGGAACAGTGCGGACCACCTGGGGCCACTGCTGGACAGCCTCGACGCCCAGGACCACGACGATCTGGAGGTGGTCGTGCTGGACAACGCCTCGACGGACGCCTCCGTCGAGGTGGTACGTGCCGGCGGCGCGTGCGCGCGCCCATCCGGTCCGGTTGGTGCGGTCAGGGCACAACCGTGGGTTCTGCGGGGGGGTGAACGCCGCCCTGCGGTTCCTCGACGAGGATGTCGAGGCCGTGCTGCTGGTCAACCCCGACGTCGTCGCGGACCCGGCACTCGTCGGTACGTGCGTGGCGCGCCTGGTGGCGGATCCACGGTGCGGCAGCGTGCAGCCACGGGTGCGCCGACCGGTACCCGATGGGCAGGGTCGGCCCCTGCTCGACTCCACCGGACACGAGCTGACCACCGCCCGGCTCTACCGCAACCGGGGTGAGGGCACCGTCGATCACGACGCGATCGCCCCCGGCGAGGTGTTCGGTGCCTCCGGTGCCTGCGTGCTGCACCGCCGTGCCATGCTCGAGGACGTCCGGTGGTCCGACGGGCAGGTCCTCACCGAGGCGCTCATCGCCTACTTCGACGACGTGGAACTGGACTGGCGCGCACGTCGGCGGGGGTGGAGGGCGTGGTACGAGCCGGCAGCCCTGGCGACCCACGTGCGCGGCGGTGCGGGACCTCGACGCACCGTCCTGGTGGAGGCCCTCAACCACGCCAACCGGGTGCTGATCAGCGTGACCTGCGACCGGCCGTCGCTGCGCTGGTGGCCGTTGATCGTGGTCACCACGACGCTCAAGAGCCTCGAACTGCTCCTGACGGTGCCGAGCGCCGTCCCCCGCAGCCTGGGGCAGCTGTGTCGCGTGCTGCCAGGGGCGCTGTCGCGCCGTCGTGAGCTGGCGGCGCGGGCGTCGGTGGCAGTCGTGGAGGTCGAGGATCGCTTCGCCGTGCCCTTCCGCTGGAGGCCCTGGGTCGCGAACTGGTGGCGTCGGATCCGCGGGCGGGCGCCGGGCGTGGTCGGGGGTGGGCGGGCGCCACGGTGAGCGCGTCGGACCGGCTGTGCGCTGCTCAGCCGATACGGCCCCGGCCGGCGTCGAGGAGCAGCGACACCGGGTCGCCACCCGTGGCCGACCCGGCCGCCCGCAGCAGCCGCTGCCGTGTGCGGGCCGGAAGACCCTCGAGGGAGACGGTCAGCTCGAGATCCCGGGCCACCTCGGCGTCGAAGCTGGACTCCCCGACCTGCAGGTGGCTGCCGCTGTCGGTGTGGAGGGTGATGGTGCCGGCGTCGCGGTCGACGTCGGTCACGTGGACCTCGTCGAGCCGGAGGTAGCGCACGGGGACATCACGCTGGCCCGTCACCGACCGGATCTGTACCTGGTGCCGCTTCGGCGGCCGGTTGTCCTTGAACAACACCGCAGACTCCTGACGTCCACTGCACGACAGCGCAGCCTACGGGACGCCGGTCCGGCCGAGGACCGCGGCGGACGGCCGGCGGCGGTGCCGGTGCCGCGTCACCGACGCTCGAGGAAGGGCGTCGCATCGGCCGGTGCCCGTGGCGCGGGGTGCTGCGCCGGCACACCCACGGCCACCAGGCCCGCTGGTTGCCACGCAGCGTCGAGCTCCAGCACCGTGCGCACGGTGCTCGGGCAGAAGGTCGTCGAACTGATCCAGGCCGCACCGAACCCGTGGCCGGCGAGCACCACCTGGAGGTTCTGCAGCGCCGCACCCGCTGACAGCAGGAACAGGTCACGCTCGGCGGTGGTGCGGCGGGCGTCGCGGTAGTCGTGGGCCGCTGCGGTGCTGACCAGGGGCAGGAGCAGCACCGGCGCGGTCCTGAGGATCGCATCGGAACGTGCCAGCCGCCGCTCGATCGTCACCTCGTCCACGCGGTCGCCGGTCAGGTCGATGCGCCACTGCTCGGCCATGGCATCGAGCAACCGCGTGCGGGTGTCGCCGAGGAGTTCGATGAACCGCCACGGGCGGGTGCCGTGGGGTGCGGGGGCCGTCACCGCAGCGCGGACCGCGGCGTGCACGACCGACTCGGGCACCGGCTGCGACGTAGCGAAGCGGCGGACCGTCCGGCGGGCGGTGACGGCGCGCTCCACGGCCGTCGCGCCGCCGGCAGCGAACAGGTCCTGCGCCGGTGGCCTGACCAGCTGCGCGCCCGTGCCCGGTCGCGCATCCCCGGTGGCCAGGCCCCGTACCAGCACGAAGGGCGTACCGCTGTCCTTGCGGCGGACCAGGTCGGCGGCGCCTGCGAGTTCATCGGCGATCGCGGCCTCGGTCACCTCCAGCGCACCGCCCTGCAGGTCATGGCCTCCCCGCTCGTCGCGGATGGCCGGTATCCCGGCGACGCCGAGGGCCACGTCGGTCTGTCCATGCCGCCAGGCACGACCGAAGGTGTCGGTCACGATCACGCCGATGTCCGCGCCGACGGCGCTACGGACGGCCTCGCGCAGCAGCGCGGCGGAGGCATCGGGATCGTGGGGGAGCAGCAACGCCGTGCCAGCTTCCACGTTCGAGGCATCCACGCCGCCGTTCGCGGCCACGAAACCGTGACGGGTCCGGGTGATCAGCACCCAGGGTGCCTCCGCGACCACCTCGGCGGCCTCCGATCGGGCCAGCTCCTGCCGGGCACGACGCGCGTCTCCCGGCGGCAGCGGGACCGTGCGCCCTTCCGCGAGGCTGATCACCTTGGAGGCCACGCACAGCACGTCGCCGTCGCGCAGCTGCGATCCGCCCGCCCGTAGCGCCGCCAGCAGCACTGCAGCCACGTCGTCGCCGGCGCGGAACCGGTGGTCGGTGGGCACCGGGGTGACGGTCAGGGAGCCGGGCATCAGCGCAGCGATCCGGCGACCTCGAGGCAGGTCCGGGCCAACTGCGCCGCGATCATGACCTCGTCCATCATCGTGTCGGTTGCCACGCACGCCACGCCGAGGTCGCGGACGGCCTCGACCTCGGCCGCATCGCGCCGATCGATCACCCACCCGTCCAGCCACTGGCGGTACAGCGCGGCTACACCGCTGGCTGCCACCTCGGCCCCCACCGCCGGCAGCAGCCGGTGCGCCATACCGCGCACCACCTCGCCGCCGATGATCGGCGACACACCGACCACCGGTGCGGGGGTGGTGGACAGGGCCTGAAGGATGCCCGGTACCGCCAGGATCGTGCCGATCGAGACCACGGGGTTGGACGGCGCGATCAGCACGACATCGGCGTCGATGATCGCCTCGATGACCCCCGGTGCGGGGGTTGCTGCCTCGGCACCGGCCAGGCGCACTCCACTGACCTCCGGCCGACCACGCTCACGGACCCAGTACTCCTGGAAGTGCAGGTCACGGCCGTCTGTCGTGCTGATCCGGGTCTCCACGGGGTCGTCGGTCGCGGGGAGCAGCCGCAGGTCCACCCCGAAGGCACGGGTGACCTCGGCGGTGGCCGTCGACAGGCTGGCGCCCTCGCTGAGCCGCATCGTGCGGTGCAGGTGGGTCGCGAGGTCGCGGTCGCCCAGGGTGAACCAGGGGTCGTGGCCGAAGCGTTCGAGCTCCGCAGCGACGACGTGGGACTCCTCGGCGCGGCCCCACTGCTGCTCGGGGTGGACCACCCCTGCGAGCCAGTAGGTGATCGAGTCGAGGTCGGGGCAGATCCGCAGCCCGAACCGGCGCAGGTCATCACCGACGTTGACGATGGCGACGATCTCCTCGGCCGGCACCACCTCGGTCAGGCCCCGCAGGAAACGGGCAGCGCC
>SL_7KL_010_BRINEDRAFT_10000224_pt1 | contig 25706 bp, 22 predicted proteins | sample SodLak_010_BRINE_FD_10663 | JGI IMG/M metagenome (IMG submission 10663)
CGCTGGAACGGGACGTAGGCCCCGCCGGGGACGGTCAGCGCGGGCAGCTGCAGGCCTGCCTGATCCAGAGCGTCGTACGGGTCCATCCGAACCTCCTGAGTTGCTCTCCGTTACGGCTGCGCCGTCGGTGGGACGGGGAGGCTAGCCGGCCACCGGCCTTGACCCGCGTCGGGGCGGTGCGCTAGAAAGATGGCGTGGGAGGGCGGCAAGCTGACCGGCGAGTACCCGTGGGAGCGGACCGGGCAGCGGGCGCACTGTGGTGCGGTAGCAGTCTTCGCTCACGTGTCATGTAGGTACCGATGATTGGGAGACCAAACGATGAAGCTACGGATCTGGCAAAGAACCCCCCGCTCCGATGACGCTCCGGCAGGAGCGCTTGCTCCACGTGGCGTCCGCCTTGTCGCCCTTCTGGCAGCGCTGGCGATGATCGCTGCAGCGTGTGGCGAGGAGGCCTCGGACGACGAGCCTGCGGCACCCGATGAGGAGGAGTCTGCGGACCCGGACGAGCCGGAGGAGGACGAGTCTGACGATGACGAGGCCGCGGCCGAGGAGCCGGCGGACCCCTCGTCGTACGACTCCTGCGATGCTGACGTCTTCGACGTCCGTATCGGCGGTGGCAGCCCGGGGTCATCCGTGCAGGTCGCGAGTACGGGGATATCCGAGTTGATCTCAACCTACGTTGAGTCTGCGCGCAGCACGGTCGTGTCCTCGGGCGGCGCCGGGGCCAACCCCGAGCTGATCCAGGCGGGCGAGGTCGAGATGGGGACCTCGGTGACCACCGTCCTCTACGAACTGAATCAGGAAGAAGACGTCAACTGGCAGATGATGATGCCGGGTTACACCGTGCCGCTCTATATCGCCACTACTCAGGACTCCGGCATCGAAACCTGGCGCGACCTCGAGGGCCGTCGTCTGGCCATGGGTCCGCGCGGATCCGGTGTCTCGCAGACCTGGACCGCCATGTTCGAGGAACTCGGGTTCGAAGCCGATCTCCAGTACATCCCCTACGACGAGGGCAACGTCGCGCTGCGTGACGGTTCCGTCGATGCACACATGCTCGGCGTGAACAACTTCCCTGCGGCGCTGGAGGCGGAGGCCTTCCTCGGCGATGACATCAAGTGGATCGGATTCACCGGGGATGACGACATCTCCACGGTCCTCGACGCGCTACCGGCCCTCCAGGAGCAGACGCTGCAGGCGGATGTGTATGAGAGCCTCGACGAGAACATCGACACCGTCGGGTACATCGCGAGTCTGATCGTCCGCGAGGACGTCCCCGACTGCGTCACCTACGACGTGACTCGTGCCTTCTTCGAGCAGGGCGAAGATGCACTCAGCGGTTTCTTCTGGGACGAGTCTTTCGAACTTGGTCTCGGCTCGGGTTTCGACACCTACGAAGCGATGGGTGTGACGGTGCACAACGGCTATGCCCAGTACTGGGAGGAGCAGGGCGAGGAGGTCCCCGCAGCGTTGCTTCGGTGACCTGAGCCCCTGACCACAGGCCGGCGTGGCGCGGGTCCGAGTGCAGATTCGGACTCGCCGCCACTCGGACTCCGCCCGCTCGGTCGGACATGATGGTTGCGCGGTCGACCCCCCCCGCGGCCGCGCCCATCCCACTGGTCCCGCTGCAATTCTGCGCACCACGCAGCTGCGGGACCAGTGGGATCCGACGGTGGTCGGCCCCAGTTCGCTGCTGCCACGATGTGCGAGGTTGACCATGAGCGGAAAGCTCCAGCAGATCTCGGCTGTACGGTTCGCGGCTGCCCTTTTCGCCACGATGTATGTCGTCAGCGGTATCCGCTTCGTACCTTTTCAATTGCTTGTCGGTGGCTTCATCGGCGCCACCGGTGCGTTCATCTTTCTGCTCTACCCCGCCCGGCGAGGGACAGAGAAGACCCGCGTTACCGCGCTCGACATCATCGGTGCCCTGGGTTCTCTTGGATCCGGGACCTACTTCGTCATGATGTCTGATTCGATCGAACTTCGCAGTGGCCTCCTTCACGACCATGAGATCCTGATCTCCGGCGCCACGGTGATCCTCATGCTGGAAGTGGCTCGGCGGGTTCTCGGCCCAGTCCTGCCGATCATCGCCATCCTGTTTGGGCTCTACAACTACTTCGGTCCCCAACTCCCAGGATTTCTCGGCCATCCTGGTTTCTCCCTGAACCGCCTTCTCGCATCCTCGTACACGGGGACGGGGATCTTCGGCATCGTGGCGTCTGTCTACGCGCGCTACGTCGTGCTGTTCGTCGTCTTCGGTGCCATGATGCAGGTGATGGGTGTCGTCCGTGCGGTACTTGACGTTGCTCGGGCTGCGACATCCCGGCTCCGGGCGGGACCGGCCAAGGCAGCCATCATCTCGAGCGCCGGTATCGGAAGCGTCGTCGGTCAGGGAGCCGCGAACATCGCGATCACGGCGCCGATGACCATCCCGCTGATGCGGCGAGCAGGGTTCTCACGCGAGCGGGCGGGCGGACTGGAAGTCGTCTCGTCCATCGGTGGCCAACTCTTGCCGCCGGTCATGGGCGCAGGCGCGTTCCTGGTGGCGCAGTTCGCAGGAGTGTCGTACGGCACGGTGGTGGTGACCGCGCTGGCGCCTGCACTGCTGCTGTACGTCGGGGTCCTTGCGTCGGCGCACTTCGAAGCAGGCATCGAGCAGGTGGGCTACACCGAGGACGAGACGGAGCGGTTCCTCTCGGTGCTGATGCGTAACGCATGGGCCTTCGTCCCGATCGCGCTACTACTCGGGCTGCTCTTCTTCGGGATAAGTCCGTTCCGCGCGGCCTTCTACGCGATCGTTGGGGCAGCATTGATGATGCTGTTGCGTGAGCGCTCCCTCAAACGCGCACTGCAACTCGTCTACGAAGGGCTGTACACGGGTACCTACAGCTTGTTGGGCATCGCTGCCACGGCAGGTGTGATCGGACTCGTCATTGCCATGGTGAACTTGCCGGGTCTCCCCACGACCTTTGCATCGAGGGCCTTTGGCCTGGTCGGGGAGAGTCTCTTCCTTGCCTTCTTGATGGTCGTGGGCATCTCCCTCGTGATGGGGATGGGGATGACGGTGACCGCTGCTTACGTCGTCGTTGCCGTGCTGGCTGCTCCCCTTCTGGAAGGACTCGGCGTTCCGCTGCTGGTCGCGCATCTCGTCGTGTTCTGGCTGAGCCAAGACTCCTCCGTCACCCCACCGTTCGCGCTCGGATCGTTCATCGTTGCCGGGATATCGGGCGGTGATCCTTGGAAGACGAGTTGGTATGGATTCAAGTACGCGAAGCCGCTCTACATCGTCCCGCTGTTGATGCTGTACTCGCCTTACCTCATGTCCTCCCGTCCAATTGATGTGTTGTATGCCCTGACGATCGGTAGCGTGGGACTCATAGTGCTCTCGGCCGGTTTCGCGGGGTTCTACAAAGCGCCATTGTCGCCAGTCCTCCGTACCGTTGTGATCGCGTCTGCTACGGCGATCCTCTGGGTGGACCTGATCACCTCACTTGTAGGTATGGCTGTGGCTGGCGTCATCTGGCTCTACCAGCGGCAAAGCAACATCCGCGAGTTCGGCACACCTGATCTACTCGACCCCGAACTCATCGGGAAGACCTCGCTCGCTGATCTGTCGACCGACGATCTCGTCAGCCTGATCGATCCTGCAGTCGCAGGCGCGGCGTCCGCCGCTGAGANCGGTTCGAAGGCTCCGCCANTAGCGCCGAAGGACGAGGAGACATCATGACAGCAGATGCGGTGCAGTGCGCGGCGTGCCGACCGCGCGAAAGAACCATGGTCCGTCGTTCGATCGGACGTTGGCGGCGGAGCCATGGGTGATCTGAGGATCGAGCCGGGTCAGACACCCGAGCAGGTTCGCGCCGTCGCGCGCCGATTCCGTCGCGAGGTCATCGACCCTCTCGTGCCGCATGTGTATGAGTGGCGGGATCCGATCGCGGATCGTGTGCCGTGGGAGGCCATCGAGGAGGCGTCCCGACGAGGTCTGCGGACCCTCGGGGTTCCTGCGGACCGTGGAGGCGGCGGCGCAGGCGTCCTGACGCTGTGCTACGCCGCCGAGGAACTCGCCCGCGGTGACATGGGCATCGCCGTCGTGCTCGACCAGACCTGGAAGTGTCAGGAGTCCATCGAAGCACTCGGCTCGGATGAGCAGAAGGACTGGTTCTACGGGCGGTTCATGTCGGATGACCGGTTCGTGCTCGCGATCGCGATGACGGAACCGGACACCGGCACGGACAAGTACATCTACCCCGATGGGGCGATGCGGACCGTCGCGGACCGCGTCGATGGTGGATGGCGTCTGACCGGACGCAAGCGCTACATCTCGAACGCCGCGGACGCCAAGCTCGTGCTGATGTACGCGCGGACGACCCCTGACGTGCCACTGCACGAGGGGGTCTCCTGCTTCCTGGTGACCAACGACGCGGAGGGCTACGCCGTCGGTGAGATCCACGAGAAGATCAGCCAGCGGATGATCAACAACGCGGAGCTCGTCCTGGAGGATGTCTTCGTGCCGGATGGTCGCATCCTGGGGGAACAGGACCGCGCCCTGGGTCGCGTCGGCAACCCAGCCGAGGTCCGCTACGTCCGCGGTGGCAACGTCGAGGCGGCGGCGACGACCCTTGGTACCGCTGGTGCCGCGCTGGATGCCGCCATGGCATGGGGCCGTGACCGCGTCCAGGGAGGCCGTCCCGTCATCGAGCATCAGGTGATCGCGCACCTGCTGGCCGACGCTGGAGCGAAGCTGGAGGCGGCACGCTCCCTCGTCTGGCGCGCCGCAGCGGCGATCGATGCCGGTGCGCCGGATGCGCCGAAGCTCACCTCCATGGCCAAGTACCACGCATCGGCCACCGCGGTCGAGGTGACGCTCAAGGCGCTCGAGGTCTTCGGCGGATCGGGCATCATGCTCGACCAGCCGATCCAGAAGTACCTGAGAGACGTGCTGTCCTTCCTGCACTCAGACGGGACACAGCAGACCCACGCCCACCGGATCATCGCGCTCATGCGCGCCGAGACGGAGGAGTCCTGATGAGCAGCGTCCCGACCACCATGCGTGCCGTGGTGCTGGATCGTCCAGGAACCGAAGGTCTGTCGGTCCGCGAGGTTCCGGTGCCCGACCTCGGACCCACCGATGTCCTCGTCCGTGTGACCGCGTGCGGGATCGGCAGAACCGTCCTCAACAAGGTTCGTGGACTGACTGCGGACGCCCTGCCGCGCATCCCTGGACACGAGGCGACCGGCGTCGTCGTCGCGACTGGCGACGCGGCAGACACCGTCGAGGTTGGTTCCGCGGTGTTGCTCTACTACTACCTGACCTGTGGGGAGTGTGAGCATTGCTGGACCGGCAAGGACCCGCTCTGCGACCGTCTGGCAGGCCGCCACCTACGACTCGGCGAGGATGCAGACGGCGCCCTGGCCGAGTATGTCAAGGTGTCCCGCCGCAACATCCTGCCGCTGCCCGATGGGCTGGACCCGGTCGCTGCGACGACCGCGCCCGACGCGATCGCGACCCCGTTGCACATCATCCACCGGGTGGCGCTCGCCCCGGGCGAGCGGATCCTGGTGGTCGGGGCTGCCGGCGGTGTCGGCGTCCACCTGCTGCAGGTCGCTCGGTGGGCAGGTGCCCGACCGATCGCGGTCGATCTTGGTGACCGCCTCGAGGGGCTAGAGCGGTACGGCGCGACGGACCTTGTGGATGCGTCGGACACCGGCTGGCAGGAGGACCTGCTCGGGCGCGTGGATGTCGCAGTCGACCTCGTGGGCCGTCCGGAGACCCTCTCCGCTGCGTTCGACACCCTCGGTCCGAGTGGGCGCATGGCTCTGCTGACCGTCGACCGGGACGTGTCCTTCCCGGTCGCCCCGTGGCGGATGGTCGGCGGTGAACGCACGCTTGTAGGCTCGAAGTACGCGTCACATGCGGAGGTCGCCAAGGCGGCCGCGCTGCTCCGCGACGGCGAGATCGAGGCCGTGATCTCGACCGAGGTCGCACTGGACGGTGCGCCCGACGTGCTCCGTTCGATCGAGCGGAACGACATGTTCGCCCGTGGCGTGATGGTGACGGACTGAGCGCTACCGGCAGCGGACCCCACGTGGGGTGATCCACCGAACGTACTCACCAGATCAACAAGGAGATGCACCATGCCCGAGGTCGACCTACTACTCGTCGGTAGCCCGCTGCGAACCGCCCAAGGGGTCGTTGGTTTCTGCACCGTCACCCTCATCAAGGGGGAGAAGCTCACCCTCGTCGACACGGGGCACGTCGGACGCAGGAACGTTCTTCTCGCTGCCCTGGCCGAAAGAGGCATCAAGCCGGAGGACATCGACTACTCGCTGATGACCCATGCCCACTGGGACCACGCGCAGAACTTCGATCTGTTCGACAACGCGCCGACGTTGATCCACAGCTGGGAACGCAAGTACGCCCAAGACCCGCACGTAAACGACTGGGCCACGCCGAGGTGGACCGGCGCGATGATCGAGCAGCAGTCGAACATCGTCGAGGTGGAAGACGGCCACGAGATCGAGCCCGGGGTTCGGATCATCCACACCCCCGGCCACTCAGCAGGGTCGGTCTCTGTGCTGGTCGACACTGATGACGGTGTCGCCGCGGTCACGGGTGACGTCCTTCACTACTCCACGGTCGCTTTGACCCGTCACAACCCGCTGGTCTTCTGGAGCGGTGAGGACGCGACCCGTTCCATCGACCGCATCATGGACAACGCCGACCTGATCTACCCCGGCCACGACCGCCCCTTCCGGGTCGTGAACGGCGACCAGATCGAGTACGTCGGCGAGGAGGAGATGGAGATCGCCGGGATCGAACCCGACAAGGTGGTGTGGGACCGTTCAGCTCGTGAGCCGTGGGCGATGCCGGGTATCGAGACCCAGCGTGCACGCTTGCTCGGTCAGTGAGACCACCCGGTGGCAGCAGGACGACCCTGCTGCCACCGGGCACCAACCGGAGGATCGAGATGAGTATCGTCGTCGCCTACGAACCCACGCCCGAAGCAGAGGCCGCCCTGGTGGCTGCGATCGAGGAGACATCACGACGGGGCGGCACCCTGCTGATCGCTCACGTCGTCACCACAACCGTCTCGGAAGGGCGCCCGCCAGCGAAGCGAACCGCTGACGGCCGCCAACGCGCCGAGGAGTTCGTCGCTGCCGCCGTCGAACGCGCGACGGAGGCAGGTGTCGAAGCGCAGGCACGTCTGTTGAGTAGTCAGACAGGCACTGCGTCAGCCTTGATCGAGCTCGCTCAAGAGCAGCGGGTGGAGCTGATAGTGACGGGGATGCGCCAGCGCTCGGCTGTCGGCAAACTCTTGATGGGCTCGACGTCACGTGACCTCATCCTCGGGGCGCCCTGCAACGTGCTCTGCGTGCGCCCGCCCTCGTGAGGCGCGCCTGTGCCGGAGCCGTCGCCGGGTTCCTGGCAACCCTGACGATGTCTGGAGCGGCCATCACGGTCCGCCGGGTGACGTCTCCTTCGACACCTGTCGGTGAGACGCACTATGAACGCGTCGGTGTCGCGTTGGTTGCCATGGCCAAGGGTGCCGCGCCGCGCGACGCACTCGCAGATCCCGATCAGGTGCTCACTGCGGGAACGCGTCGACGAGTGGGGGAGGCGCTTCACCTCGCGTTCGGGAGTATGAACGGGACGGTTCTGGCCGTTCTGCGGCCGGGACCAGGCCGTCCCTCGGGTCGGGACGGCCTCGCGCTTGGCGCAGGACTGTGGCTGGCGGCGTTCGTCGGGTACCTGCCGCGCATCGGTGTTACGACCGGCGTCGGGTCGATGTCGACCCACGAGCGGCTTCGGACGCTCGCCACCCACCTGATCTACGGCGGGACGTCGGCCTTGCTGACAACAGCACTGCTCGAGCGTCGTGGGTCGACAACAGACGATCACCGCCAGGCGATGACATGACGATCGACACGAAGGAAGCACGGTGACGGAGCACGAGTACACCTCGATCGAGCCGATGACCGGAGAGGTCATCGCGACGTACGCGCGCCACGAGGCACCCGACATCGAGGCACGGCTGAGCGCTGCGGACGAGGCCTGGAAGCGATGGCGTCGCGTTGCGATCGAGGACCGTGCCGCCCTCCTGCTGCGATTGGCGGACGAACTCGACACGGCCCAAGAGGATCTCGCGCTCCTCGCGACCAGTGAGATGGGCAAGCCCCTCGCCCAGTCACGAGCTGAGGTGGCGAAGTGTGCGCTCGCGTGCCGTCACTACGCCGCCTCTGGCCCGGAGTACCTCGGTGTCGATGTGGTGTCGACTGAAGCCGATCGCAGCTACGTGCGCTACGACCCGATCGGTCCGGTCCTGGCGATCATGCCGTGGAACTTCCCGTACTGGCAGGTGGTTCGCATGCTCGCACCGGCGATCCTCGCGGGCAACGTGCTCCTCCTCAAGGCCGCACCCTCCACCATGGGGACCGGAGAAGCGCTCGTCGAGGTTGCGTCACGGGCGGGTCTGCCGGACGGGGTGGTCCAGACGCTGCGCGTCGACCCGGCGCAGATCGAGGGGGTCATCGCTGACGATCGCGTCAGCGCGGTCACCTTCACGGGCAGCACGGGAGGGGGCCGCGCGGTGGCCGCCCTCGCCGGCGCCCAGGGCAAACGCACCGTTCTCGAGCTCGGTGGATCGGACCCCTTCGTGGTCCTCGAGGACGCAGATGTCGGCCGCGCTGCCACAGCGGCCGTCGGCTCGCGCATCATGAACGCCGGGCAGAGCTGCGTTTCTGCCAAGCGCTTCATCGTGCATCGAGCCGTGGCCGACGCCTTCACCGAGGCTATGGCCGAGGGCATCGCGGCTGCGATCGTCGGGGATCCGCGTGACTCGACGACGGATGTCGGACCGCTCGCTCGCGAGGACATCCGACAGCAGTTGGTGGATCAGGTGGACCGCAGCCTGGAGGCCGGCGCGCTACCCGTGGTACGCGGCGGGGCCCTCGATGGCCCCGGCTTCTTCTATGCACCGACGTTGCTCGCCGGGGTCGACAAGCGCCACGCGGTGGGGTCCGAGGAGACGTTCGGCCCCGTCGGCGCCATCCTGGTGGCGGACGACGATGCCGCGCTGCTCGAGCTGGCCAACGACACCGAGTACGGTCTCGGCGGCGCGGTTTGGACAGGTGACCTCGAGCGAGGCGAGCGGTTCGTCGCTGGTCTGGACGTCGGGGTCGCTTCGATCAACGACATGGTGAAGTCCGATCCCCGGCTGCCGTTCGGTGGCGTCAAGGCGTCCGGATACGGTCGTGAACTCGGTGCCCACGGCATCCGCGAGTTCGTCAACGTCAAGTCCGTCTGGGCGATGCGGTGACCCCAGTGGCTGCACAGCCGCGCACCGCAATGAACCGACCTGGCCACCGCATGGTGGCCCGAGCAAGAGGAGAACCCATGGCAAGCACCCCGGTCCTGGTCTTCGCGACCTTCCGACCCGCACCCGGCAAGGAGCAGGAGCTGCTGGACACGTTGGCGCCGATGCTGGAGAACACCCGGCTCGAGCCCGGTAACGAGGTCTACGACCTGTACAGCTCCGAGGACGATGGTCAGGCGATCTACCACCTGTTCGAGCGCTACGTTGATGCCGACGCGCTCCAGGCCCACCGTGACGCCGAGTACTACACGGCGTACCGAGCCCGTCTTGGGGATCTGCTCAGCACGCCGGTCGAGGTGAACGTCCTGAGCGAGATCGACGCCAGGTGAGTCGGCCTGCAGCCACAGGTGACGCCGGGAGCAGAGGGAGTGCTGCGCTGGTCGCAGTGGTCGTAGCGACCACGACCATGGCAGTGCTTCCGGTCTGGCTCACGGGTGGGCTGTCCATCTTCATGGCCGAGGATCTTGCGTTCGACGAACAGCAGCTCGGCTTCGCGGTCGCGGGGTTCTTCCTATCCTCCGCGGCCGCATCTGTTCCCGGCGGTCGGCTGGCCGAGCGCTTCGGCGCACGGCGGTCGATCCCGCTGCTCGCCTCAGTAAGCGCGGTCATCCTGGCCGCGATCTCCACCGCGCAGAGCTGGCTCGTCGTCAGCGGCCTGCTCATCATCGGAGGGGCCGCCAACGGGATGCTGCACCCATCTGTCAATCTCGCACTCGCTCGACAGGTGACCGGCCGTCGGGCCCTGGCATTCGGCATCAAGCAGTCGGCGATCCCCGCGGCGACGCTGATCGCCGGGGTCGCCGTTCCCTCGATCGCCTCGACGCTTGGCTGGCGGAGTGCGTTCCAGGCGGCAGCGTTGCTGTCACTCTGTATGGCTGTGCTCTCAGCCGTGGTGATCCGCGACAGCGCGGCGGCCGAAAGTGGTCGCCCCGTGAAACTCACGATGCCCATGTTCTACCTCATCGTGCTGACCGTGGCCGCGGGCTTCGGCGCGGCTGCGGGGAACGCCATGGCGGCCTTCCTCGTCCCCTCCTCGGTGGAGGCAGGTATCGAGCCGAACACGGCCGGGATCATCCTGGTGGTAGGGAGCATCAGCTGCATCATCACGCGGGTCTGGATCGGTTGGCGGGCGGACAGCCGTCGTGGGGGCCACCTACGCGTCGTCGCTTACCAGCTGCTGATCGGTGCGGTGGGGTTCGCGCTCCTCGCGTGGAGCGCCGCACCCACGACCGTGGTGTTCATTGGGGCGATCCTGGGTTTCGCTGCCGGTTGGGGTTGGGCGGGCCTGTTCAACTTCGACATCGTCGAGCGCAACCCGGATGCTCCGGCGACAGCTACAGGCGTGATCGCGGTCGGGATCTTCGGGGGTGCCGTCTTCGGACCGAGCCTGTTCGGAACGATCGTGGTCGCCACCTCCTACACGGCCGCATGGTGGGCGACGTCGTTCCTGGGACTCAGTGGGGCCGTGCTCACCTTCGTTGCCCGACGCCGGTTGATGGTCATCGGACGCCGACGCTCCTGATCAGCCGACGGGGTGGGGGTGTGCAGCAGGGCTGCCGAACACGCTCGTGTCGTTGCCGTTGGTGTGCCCGGTCTTCTCGGCTGGCGACGGCTCGCTGGCCTGCGCAGCAGTATCGTCCAGCGAGGCCAGCAGGCTGGGACGGCGCCGGTCGACCGACAGGGTGAAGATGTCGGCCCGGTTGTAGTGGCCCGCAACGTCGTGCACGGTCTTCTCGTGGAGCCACCTTCCGAGGTCGAGGTCGGCGAAGAGCAGCTGTTCCTCGTGATCCACCGGGCCAGCGACGACATCGCCGGCGGGGCCGACGATCGAGGAACCACCGGTCTGCGCTCGGTCCTCGAGGAAGGGGTCGTCGTCCTCTCCCGAGCGCAACACGGCGCGCATCTCATCGTTGACGACGCCGACCGCGTTGAGCACGAACGCTTTGGTCATGAACGCCGCGCCACGCCCGGCCACCAACGCCCGCTCGGCGCGCGGCAACATCGCGCGACCCGGGAAGTCTGGCCAGCTGATCACGAGGATCTGCATCGACTCGGCGGCGAGCGTGAACAGGCTCAGCGGGTTCGAGCTCTCCCCACAGATCAGCCCGCCGATCCGCCCGGCGTCGGTGTCCACGACCCGCAGCCCACTCGCGTCACCGGGGGCGTGGACCAGACGTTCGCCGATCGTCGGCGTCAGCTTGCGGTGGACGTTGAGGATCTCACCGGTTGGGCCGATCGTGACCTGGCTGTTGTAGATCGTGCCGGCGTGCTCCGAGGCCCGTTCGCACACCCCGATCACGATGGTGCAGCCGGCCTGACGCGCTGCCTCACCGAGCGACGCGATCTCCGGGCCGGGGACGACCACGGCGTTCTGGTACAGCTTCGTCGCCAACGAACGGCTGACCGGGCCGGTGGCCGGGTGGAAGTGGTACCAGAGCGGGTGGCCCGGGATGAAACCCTCCGGGAACGCCACCAGCCGAGCGCCTCCCTCCCCCGCTTCACGGACCAGGCGGACCGCCTTCTCCACACTGGCGTCCCGGTCCAGATAGCACGGAGCCGCCTGAGCGATCGCGACGCGCACGATGCCTTGATCCATGGTTGCGCTCCTGCTGGCTGATGTCTGGAACGCCGCGGACGCGGCCAGATCCGGCACTGCGAGGGATCCGGCGAAACTAGCATGCTGACCGGGGTGGCGGGCCTGGAACGAGGTGCGGAGAGGAGCGGGAATGCGGGCCGTACGGCTGGAGCGCACAGGAGCGAGCGAGGTGCTGCAGGTCACGGAGATCGCTGATCCGGTCCCGGCACCCGACGAGTTGGTCGTCCGGGTGCAGGCGGCCGGGGTCAACATGCTCGACGTGCATCAGCGCGCCGGACGGTCGCCGCTGCACGAGCTGCCGAGCGGCATCGGGCTCGAAGGCGCCGGTGAGGTCACCGCCGTGGGGACCGATGTTGTTGGCACGGTGTCAGGTGACCGGGTGGTCTGGGGTCACGCCCTCGGCTCCTATGCCGAGCTCGTGGCCGTCCCGGCTGCGGAAGCCATCGCGGTGCCGGATGGGCTCGACAGCGACCTGGCCGCGGCGGTGCTGCATCAGGGCATCACGGCGCACTACCTGTCGCACTCGCTGCGGGCACTTCGCGAAGACGACACCGTGCTGGTTGTTGCGGCAGGCGGCGGTGTCGGCCGGCTGCTGGTCCAGCTGGCATCGATGCGTGGCGCCCGGGTGCTTGCTGCCACCTCGACGCAGGCGAAGGCGGCGCAGGTCCGTGCGCTGGGAGCCGACGCGGTCATCCTCTACCGCGACGAGGATCTCGGCGTCGCCGCGCGAGAGCTGACCAACGGGCGCGGGGTCGACGTGGTGTATGACCCTGTCGGGGCGGACACCTTCGATGCCTCGCTGCGGGCGCTGCGCGTCCGCGGGCTGTACGTGCTCTTCGGTGTGACGTCCGGGCCGGTCCCGCCCGTCGACCTCCAGCGGTTCGCGGCGGCCGGGTCGCTCTTCGTCACCCGGCCGATGCTGTCGGCGTACACGGCCACGCGTGACGAGCTGGAGTGGCGGGCGTCGGCCGTACTCGAGCTGGCCCGGACCGGCCGCCTCGCGGTGCATGTGGATGCGCGCTACTCCTTGGAGGATGCGGGGCGCGCACACGACGACCTCACGTCTGGAGCCACGACCGGGAAGCTGTTGGTGGTGCCGACGGGGTGAGATGGCTGGAGGTGCGCATCGGGCCGCACCCGCGGAACCACCAGAACCAGCACCCGATGCCGTGCGGCGGTGGTCCGCGGCGTGTCGTGCTCGAGGTTCAGCGGTGGTAGAGGCGCTGCGCGTTCCCGGCGCGTATGGCCCGGTTCTGCTCGGCGTCGAGGGTGACCCCACGGAGCTGCTCGTCGGCCGGTCCGCCGCCCATGTCGTACGGGAAGTCGGTGCCGTAGGCGACACGATCCGCGCCGACCAGATCGATGAGGAACTGCAGGGACCGGTCGGAGTGGGCGAGGGTGTCGAAGGTGAAGCGGCGCAGGTAGGAGGAGGGCTTCTCCTGGCAGGCGCGGGCTTCGGGGCGGACATCGAAGCCATGATCGAGCCGTCCGACCTGATACGGGAGGTAGCCGCCCCCGTGCACCAGCACGACCTCGAGGTCGGGGACGCGGTCGAGGGCGCCACTCATGATCAGCCGCGTCGCACCGATGGCGGTCTGGTACGGATGTCCCGCCAGGTTGGTGAGGTAGTACTTGTCCAGACCTGGTCGATGACCTGCACCGACGAAGTAGGGGTGGAGCGTCAGCGGGACACCAGCCTGCTCGATCGCCTCCAGCACCGGGAAGAGGTCGTCCTCATCGAGGGTCCGGTCGCTGACCATCGGCGCGATCTGGACACCGCGGAGCCCGAGCTCCCCGGTGGCGCGCTGCACCTCGGCGACCGCGGCGTCGGGATCCTGCATCGGCACGTGGGCGCTGCCCAGCAGGCGATCCGGTGCCAGGGCGACGGCGGCCGCTAGTTGCTCGTTGACGCGCTGGGCGTGTGTGACGGCGTCCGACGGTTCGACCCAGTACATGAGCAGCGTTGGGGAGAGCGAGACCACCGCGGTGTCGATGCCCATCTCATCCATGATCCCCAGCCGGGCATCGACGTCGTAGAGGCCGGGCGAGAGGGGATAGCGGGGCCCTTGGCGGTGCACCACGAACTCCTGGCCGTCCAGCCCGGTCTCGGTCCGCACCCCGTCAACGGCGCGTCCGTCCCGCATGTCCTGGGCAAGTCCCGGCGGGATGAAGTGTGCATGCAGATCCCAGACGGTCGTCTTGTCGTTCACGGTCTCGCTCCTGATGTCGTGGTCGGAGGTGGTCAGCTCAGTCGGGGGTGGACGTCGATCTCGAGCGTGTGCGTCTCGTCGTCCTTGATCCTGCGCATCTCGGTGTCCACCAGTTCTGCGATGTAGATCTCGCAAGTGGTCCCGACGATCGTGTCCTCGAGGAGGTGCCCGCCGTAGGTGACGGTGGCGGGGGTGCCCAGTGACACGTCGAGGTGGCAGTGGATGAAGGTCTCGCCGTCCGGGTCGGGTGCCACGTTGCCCTGCATGGCCAGGATCTCCAACGGTCCCTCGATCCGGGTGCGATGGCGGTCCTGGACCCGGATCGGCCACTCCTGCGGGAAGTTATGGATGTTGCGGAAGGTCGCGTGCTGGAGGCTCGCGACCCCGCTGAGGATCACGCCCTGCTCGATCCCTGCATCCGCGAGGAGCTGGATCATGCTGGGGAGCACGTCCTCCCCGGGGGCCAGACGGGCGATGAGGACGCGTCCGAATGTCCCCACCCCCGCCCGGGTGCGTGTGTTGCGTGCATGCTGGATGTCGGCACTCATGTGGGATGCTCCTCGCTGCGGGGCCGGAACGGCTCCCGCGTCTCGATGGACGTCGAACGGCGTCAGATACGTCGTTCCAGGAACCGGTCGAAGTTGGTGACAGGGGCGAACTCGTCCTTGTCGACGATGACGTCCAAGAGCCAGGGCCGGCTGGTGTCCTCCAGGGCTTCGTCGAGGCCAGCGGTGAAGCTCGCCAGATCGTTGACCCGGTGTCCCGCCCAGCCGAAGGCTGCGGCCACCTGTGCGTGGTCGATGTCGGAGAGGTCGTTCACGATCGGGATGACGCGTCCCTCCCACTTGTACTTCTGCTCGTGGTACTCGAAGGCGAGGGAACGGTTGTTGAGCACGAGCACGATCGGCGCCAGTCCGCGCCGGACCGCGGTCTCGAGATCGCCGACGTGGTAGCCGAGGCCTCCGTCGCCGGTGACGCACACCACCCGGCGACCGTCGCTGCCGAGCTGTGCGCCGAGCGCTGCAGGTAGCGCCCAGCCCAGGGAGCCGTTCGCGCGCAGAAAGCCGCCGACGCCCTGAGGCTCGAAGAGCGTCGCCGACCACGCCGCCATGTAGCCCGTATCGGCGACGACACAGATCCGATCGGCGACCCGGTTGAGGTGCGGGAAGAGGGCGTGGGGAGCGAGGTCACCGGATGGTCCGGTTGCCGGGAGATCCTCGACGGTCGCTCGCCAGTCGCTGCGAGCGTGCTGCGCATGCGTCAGCCACGCCGTCGCCGGACCGGATCCCTCGCCGTCGAGCTGCTCGAGCAACGCTTCGAGGCCGGAGCGCAGATCCGTCTGCAGACGGATCCCGCCGCCGACCTGTCCGAGGAGGGCGTCGGGATCGCGGTCGAGGTGGACGACGCCGTGGCCCGGGTCGCTGAACCGGTAGCCATCGGTCACCAGTCCCCCCGCACGGGATCCGAGCACGATCAGCCCGTCGCACTCCTCCGCGATCCGGTTCGCTGCGGTGCTGGCGTAGCGTCCGATGACGCCGACAACCTGCTCCTGCCGCTCATCGACGACGCCCTTGCCTCCGGGACTGAGTGCGATGGGCGCCCCAAGACGTTCCGCCAGTCGGAGCACCAGTTCGCCGACCTCGGCACGCTTCGCGCCGGTCCCCGCGAGGATCAGCGGTCTTTCGAAGCTCGTGATCTGGTCGACNGCACGGCTCACCCCCGCTGGGTCGGGGTGGATACGGTCCTCCACGNCGGGGATCGAGATCNCCGCAGTCTCCCTCACCGGTGCAGCGAAGAGGTTCTTCGGGACCGTGAGGTTGACCGGGCCCGAGGTCNGGGCGAGCGCGATCAGACGTGGNAGCAGGTCGACGATGCGATCGGGATCCGTCAGGGTCACGTTCGTCGTCGTCACCGCGTCGAACATGCCGGACGTCTGGAGCTCCTGGTACTCGGTACGTCGTTCGGCGGAGGTGGCCGTTCCCCCCGTGATCGACAGCACCGGGGTCTTCGACCAGTAGGGGTCCGCCAGCGCTGCGGCGATGTTGGCCGCCCCGGGCCCGGCCTGCCCGTAGACGACGGCGACGCGCCCCGTCGTCTGTGCGTAGGCATCAGCCATGTAGACCGCGCTGGCCTCACTCCTGGCGAGCACCTGGTCGATGCCTGCCTCCTCGAGTGCGATCCAGAGTGGCTGGTCGCCCCCGGTCAGGAGGAAGAAGCGGTCGATGCCGGCTGCGGCGAGCGTGGCGGCGATGTGCTTGGCAACGGTGTTGGTCATGGTCACTCCTCTGGTCTCCTGTGCGCGCAGGGGCGCACGGCGGTTCGACCGGGCTGTCCGGTCGAACCGCCCTTGCGTCAGCTGTCCAGAAGCTCTGCGCGTTCCGGCAGCCAGTACCCGGGGACCTGGTCCTCGTAGGGCCCGACGCCGCTGCTCTCCTTGATCAGGATCTCGCGCGCATGTCCCTCCTGGAAACGTCCGTCGAGGGCGTCGCGGAGCCAGTCCGCGAGGAAGGGATATACGTCCAGGCCACCGAGGTTGCGCACGTTGACCGGGATGTGGAAGTCGTTCTCGATGACCCAGAACTCCTTCGGACCCCTGATCCGCTGGTACACCTCGTAGGCGTCCTCGAGGTAGCAGAGCGGGTCGTATTCACCGATGACCTGAAGGGAGGGGCAGGTGATCAGCTCGGCCTCGTTCACCAGCCCCAACTGCTCCGCGAGCTCGTCGAACGCCGCCTCATCCGTGATACCCGCCATGTACATGAACATCTGCTTGAAGCGCGGTGATGCGAGCTGGAAGAGCGGCCGTTTACTGCCGTAGGTCGCCGCTGCCGTCGCGATCGCCTTCACGCGTGGGTCGAGGGCGGCGATCCGTGATCCCCAGTGGGAGCCCATACTGAACCCGGAGATCGCGATCCGGTCCTCGTCGACGTCTGGCCGTTGGATCATCGCGTCGATGAAGGCGGAACCCGCGCGCTCGTAGTTGTCCGCCGTCACGCGGATCTTGCGGAGGTTCGACACGCCCTGGCCGGGACCGTCGATGGACAGCACGTGGAGCCCGCGCCGGGCGAAGACGTTGTTCGTGGGGTGCGGCTGGGCCTCCTTCGTCATGTCCATACCCGGGCAGAACACCACGAGCGGGCGGGGCTCGTCGCCCGGCGCGAGGTGGAGGATGCCGGACAGTTGCTGGCCCTCCCAGTCGATCTCTACCCGTTCGATCCGACCCTCCGACAGGGCGATGATGCGGTCGTAGCAGGCGCTCATGCGTTCATGGAGGAAGATCTTCTCCGGGTTGTCGTCCTCGAAGATCACATGCTGGCCGTGCCGGTACTCCTCGATCGCCTCGTAGTACAGCTCCGATGCGGTTTCCGCGTACCCACGTTCGTCAGCTGCCCGTGCTAGCCGCTCCTTGTGTGCCCCCTCTTTGAACATCACGCGCGGGATCATCCGGTAGGTCTTCGCCTGAGGCGGGAAGCGGCGGTCGTCGTACTGGAAGTTCTGTTCCCTGCCGGTCGTCTTGATCATCCAGTCCAGCATCCACTGCTGGTTGTCTCTTTGACGGTCGGTGTGCATGGATAGATCGTCGTTGCGCAGCATGTTGCTCTCCTCTCCTCAGGGTCGGTGTCCTCTCGACGCTCAGCGCCATGAGGACCACCGTTGGCCAGCGCGGATGGGACCGTGCTGGGTGTCGCTACTCCGCCAGCAAGCCTGGCTCGACGTCGCGCTGCATCGCCAGTTCCCGGAGCCGCGCGCGTACGGCAGGTTCGATCGGAACGCCGTGCTCGCGCATCTCGGTAGCCCGCGCAGGCGTGGCGTCTCCGGGGATGCGCACAGGGCCGCGGCCGGGCATCGCTGTGGCCGCGGTCATCTCGTGGAAGCGCTCATCGATCTGCGCCTTGAACCCGTCGGTGCTGTGGAACAGGTCCGGCTCCATCATGAGCAGGGCCTGTCCCGTGTTCGTCGGTGTCTCGAAGTCCTTGTTGAAGTCGATGACCTCGCTGCCGAACGCCGCGCCGTTGAGCACGCCGGCGAGCGCACCCACAGCCAGATTGAGCCCGTACCCCTTGTAGCCGCCGATGGGCAGCAGCAGTCCCTCATCGAGGCGGGTCGGGTCCGTGATCGGATTCCCCTCTCGGTCCTCCAGCCAGCCGATGGGCAGCTGCTCTCCACGGTCGGCCGCGACCTTGATGCGCCCGTTCGAGGCCACTGTCGTCGCTATGTCGAGTACGAGACCTGGATGCTCTGCGGCAGGGATCGCGATGGCGATCGGGTTGGTGCTCAGGAGCAGGTCGAGTCCTCCCCAGGGGGGAAGATGGTTGGCGTTGCCGATGGCCATGTACAGACAGATGAGATCGTGTTCGAGCGCCTTCGAGGCGTAGACCCCACCTGCGCCTGCATGGTTGGAGTTGCGCGTCCCGACCCAGGCCATGCCGAACTCCTTGGCCTTGTGCACGGCGACATCCACGGCTTCGGTCATCACGACCTGGCCGAAGCCGCCGTCGCCGTCGATGAGCGCGCGTGGTCCGCGGTCCGTGGTCCTGCGGATCTGCGGTCGTAGGTTGTACCCGCCAGCCTCGATCCGTTTCGTGTAGGACACGAGCCGGAAGATCCCATGGCCGTGCTGCCCGCGAAGATCGGCTTCGAGCATGCGTTCCCCAACGGTGCTCGCATGCTCCGGCAGGACGTCGTAGGAGGCGAGGATCTCCTCGATGAAGCGCTGCAGGGATGCGAGCGACACTCTTTGTGTCATGGTTTCTGTCCTTGGGAAGAGGTCGGTGTCGGGGTGGTGAGCTCGAGTGCACCGTTGATGGCACTGATGAGGGAACGTTCCATGGACGCCCGGCCCTGCCCGGTGCAGGACCGCCAGACGAGGTTGTGCTCGTTCGCAGCCTTGCGCAGGTGGCGACCGAGGTTGGTGCGCATGTAGGTCAGGATCACGATCGCCTGGGCGGATGGCATCGCCGCCACGATGCGGTCGGCGTCCTTGATCCAGTTCATGTCCCAACCCGGCGTGAACCAGGTGATCGTCAGGTCGGGTCCGTAGCGCTCCTGGAGCGCGGTGGTGATCTGCTCCTGGTACTGGGCCTGCGTCTCGTTGCCCCCGGCGAACAGCACGTGGAGCGGTGCCCGGAGCGCGGGCTGTGTCGACTCCGTCGGTTGCCTGATCAGCCGCCGGAGCGCCTCGAGCTCGTCCTCGGTCGACACCAGCCGCTCCAGAGACGCCAGCAGGTCGGCGGGGTCGAACCGGTCGAGGGAGCCCTCGGCGGCGCGGTAGAACAACTGCAGCAGGATGGCCTTCGCGTCCTCGAACGCCCCGAGGCGTTGGAGCACACTTGCACGGACGAGGTCTGCTTCCGCGGGATCGAGCAGTTCACGCAGTCCGCTCTCCGTGCCGAGCAGATCCGCCCAGTGTTGTTCGAGCTCAGGATCGCAGGCCCGCTCCATGAGGCCGTCGATGTGTTCGAGCAGTTCCTCTTGTAGCCCCGTCAACCCGCGGTGGCTCGCACTGGCGATGGCGCCCAGGAGGACGTCGAAACGTTGGCGGAAGCTGAGCCGTGCGTCTGCGGCGATCCGGAACACGAGGGGGCGGAGCTCGTCGAGATCCGGCTCGAGGTGCTGCAGAACCGTCGGCAGGAGCGGTTCGACGATCTCGGTGGTCTCCACAACCCGCCGTAGGAAACACCCCAGATGCGTGGAAGCATGCGCGACGAGGGCATCGACCGCTTCCATGATCGCCATGGTGGAGGGTCGGTAGCCCTGTTCCAGGGCGTGCACCATCGAGTCGACAGCGGCAGCATCGGTGCCGACCTCGAGTGACTGCAGCGTGGCCAGGGCGCGGTGGAACCGGGCTGCGTTCAGCAACCGCGTGCGCGACAGCACCGGATCGCTGATGAGGGCTGCCTCGGCCCGTTCCAGCATGGTCGCCGAGCGCTGGTACGCGCCCTCACAGACGGCGAGGACGCCGAGGCAGTAGCAGGCGCGCAGGTCGTCCGGGTTGAGCGACAGGGCGGCCTCGAAGTGCTTGGTGCCGCTCGTCAGTCGCTCCCTGAGTGCCTCGCGGTCGCCCTCACTGGACGGGAAGCCCACGTGGCTGAGGTGGCGGATCCGCCCTGCGACCAGACCCCACTCCGCGAGCAGCGCCGCAGCGGTGACGTCATCGAGGTCGTCGATGTTGACGGTGCTGAGCTCGTTGCCTGCGGCGATGAAGTCGTCGAGCGACCGCTTGCAGGTCGAGATTCGCCGTGTGAGATCGGCCTGGCGCTGCCGCTCCGACGAGTCGTCGTGGATGTGGAGCGGGAGCGTCCGCAGCGATCGGAAGAGCGGCTCCGCCTCGGCGGATCGTTCGCTGATGACCAGCATCCGGGCCCGCCAGTAGATGTCCCGGTACAGGTCCATCGCGCCGGGGAAGTGGTGGGTCCGGGCTTGCAGGAACTCGGCGGCGATCGGCGGGTGCGTGTGCATGACGGCGCGAACGACTCCGGTGAGGATGAGTGAACCCATCAGTCGCTGCCGGATGAGCTCAAGGACGGTCCGGCGATGCTCGACGCACTCGTGGACCAGTGCCGCGGGTTCGCTCCCGCGGATGAGGCCGCACAGGCGCCCCAGCCGGTACCAGCGCAGTTGGTCGCCCTGGGGCGGCCGCTTCGACTCCAGTTCTGCCGGCCACGGGATGTCCCGCTGCTCGAGTACAACCGACGCGAAGCCGAGGTGGAAGTAGGACGCAGGGCGGCCGCTGTTGAGACGGAGGAGTTCCTCGATAGCTCGGGGGAGGGTGGTGGGATCAAGGGCGCCGCTCACCTCGGCGGCGGTCGCCATCGCCGCCTGGATCACGGTGACGTCCAGCGCCGTGAACAGCCCGTTGTCGAGCAGCGCCGTGTCATCGAGGTCGATCGCCGCGCCGACGCGGGCGAGGGGTTGGGCCGCAGGGTGCGCGTTGTGCGTCGCATCGAACAGGTCGACGGACGCATCGATGCCGTGGGTGGACACGGTGTGGAGGAGGGAGACCCGCTCGCGCCAGTCCCGGGCGCGCGAAGCGACCGAGCCGCCGATCCAGGGCACCCGCAGGCGGGGGTCGCCGTCGAGGAGCTCGATGCACTCATCCTCGTGCTCGGGGTGCTCGAGCGCGAGCAGGATCGTGAGGATGCGTGCCAGGGGAGCTGGCAGGTTCGGAGAGGAATCCAGCCCGGAGAGCAGGGAGCTGAGGTCCGTGACCTCTGGCGCGAGTGCCTCTCGGACCAGCAGGGCAAGGTCCCTCTGCTCCGAACTGTCGAGCAGGCCGAGGTGGAGCATCAGGAAGTGGGTGATGCTCTCGGTCTGGAAACGCTCATCCACCTCTGACCCGAACGAGCGAACGAGACGCTCGCGGTAGTCCGGCGGGAGCGCGTAGACGACGCGGTCAAGCAGCCCGAAGGGCAGCGACTCGAGAGCGTCGTGGAGTTCCGAACTCAGGATGCCGTGCAGTCGCCCCAGGCTCATGTCCGGAACCACGGGAAACGGGACGTTCTTTCGCGGCAGCGCTTTCGGTTAGAAGGTCGAGCACCCATGTCCATCTCCGCGCCGGCCGGCAGGCCGCCAAGTGCCGTCCCCTATTACCGTGATATCCGTCGGGTCGCAGCGAACCTAGGTGGCATCGTCGGGAGCGTCAAGGTGGGAAAGATTGCGGCCGCATCGAGGTTCTTGGCTACTGTCGGCAGGGACGCCCTGGTTCGCGTGGAGGCCTGCTCGACGGCTGGCTCCCTGACGCAAGGGTGCAACCGGTCTTTCGAAAGGTCGCAGGCCCTGGGGCACTCGTGGGACCTCGACCGCAAGCAGGCGCCCTCAGGAGGCCCATGATGACATTCGAATTACCCGCCGCTCGCAGCACGTCCGTGAACCCCTCGCAGAAGGAGTTGCGCGCGTGGGCCCTGCAGTACCTGCCGCAGGACCGCGTGCAGACGACGGTGCACGGCAGCATCGCCTATCGCGCGAAGACCCTCTCGCGCCTCGGTCCCTCGACCTACTTCGTCTCGGACGAACCGACGGGCAAGCAGGTCATGTCGCGGGAGGAGGCCGCCTCGTGGGCCGCGCGGCAGGACGCGCACATCGCCGAGCAGGACATGCTCCTCCTCGAGGGTTACATCGGTCCGAAGACCCCGATGCAGGTCGGTGCCCGGCTGTACATCGAGCGGTCGCAGGCCAACATCGTCGGCATGCAGTCCCATCTCTACTTCCCCGCGGACGAGGACTACGAGCCGACCTTCACCGTCATCTACACGCCCAGCCTGACCGACGAGTCGATGCCCAACGGGGCCCTGATCACCATCGACCTCGAGCAGGGTGTGACGCGGGTCTTCGGGTCCGATTACTTCGGTGAGTCGAAGATGGGCAGCCTGCGCATGTGGAACCACTGGACTCTGGAACGTGGCGGCCTGGCAATGCACTCGGGTGCCAAGACCTTCCCTGCGGAGGCGACCCCGGACGGTCGTGAGCGGCTCGCGCTCATCATCGGGATGTCCGGGACGGGCAAGACGACCACGACCTTCCGTAACGTCCAGGGCTCGCTGCCGGTGCAGGACGACTTCATCGCCCTGATGCCGGACGGGTCCGTCCTGACCACCGAGGCCGGCTGCTTCGCCAAGACCTACGGTCTGAACCCCGAGGACGAGCCGACCATCCACGGTGGGGCGACGAGCCCAGAAGCCTGGCTGGAGTCGGTGCACGTGGAGCCGGAGTCGAAGGAGATCGACTTCTTCAACGACTCCTACACGGCCAACGGTCGGTGCACGTTCCCGATGTCCATCATCCGGCACCGGGCACCGACGGACCTGCCGACCGCGGACTACCTGTTCATCCTCAACCGCAACGACTCGATCATCCCCGCGGTGGCGAAGCTGGATCATCGGCAGGCGGCGTACTACTTCATGCTCGGCGAGACGATGGGGACCTCAGCCGGTGGCGCCTCGGAAGCCGGGAAGAACCTCCGAGTGCCTGGGACCAACCCGTTCTGGTTCGAGGACGAGTCCTCGATGGGTAACCGCTTCCTGGAGCTGCTGGAGACCGTCGACCTGGACGTCTACCTGTTCAACACCGGTTCGATCGGCGGTCCTGCCGACGCCGGGGGGCTGAAGGTTCGCATCCAGGACTCCGCAGCGATCCAGAGTGCCATCCTCGACGGCTCGATCGAGTGGGTAGAGGATCCCGACTTCGGCTACCAGGTCGCGTCGTCCCTGCCCGGCATCGAGGATGTGGCGCTGCTGCAGCCGCGCCTGCTGTACGAGCGCGAGGGGCGGCTGGAGGAGTACGAGCAGCGGGTCGCCTCCCTCAAGCAGGAGCGCGAAGCCTACCTGCGGGGCTTCCGGCAGCTCGATCCCCGGATCCTCACGGGGGCCTGAGCAGGCACAGACCGTCGGGGCCGGGGAGCGCCCCGACGGTCACCCTGCGGCTGCCTGCAGGTAGAGGCCGCGCAGGTACGCAGCCTGCCCGAGGTGCTGGATCGCATCGTCGAGGAAGCTGACGATGCGAACCCCACAGGTGATCGGGACGCCATCGCGGACGTCGATGACACGGTCGAGGTCATCGGCCGAGAAGGACCGCAGCGTCACGCGGACCTGCTGGTCGACATCGGCGTGGTAGGCCCGAAGGTCCGTCGGGTCCGAGACCTGCACGCGTGCGACCTGCTCGCTCGTGTGGCCGTAGCCGTGGTCCTGCGGGTCCAGATCGAGGCCGAACCGGTCGACCCACCCGTTCCGGATCCAGATCTGCTCCACGTCGGCGAGGTTGGCATGATGACGGTCAAGTACCCGAGAGCTGTGCCAGACCAGCCAGGCGGTATGGTTTGAGGACGGGTCGAGGCGGTACGCGAGGAGCTCCGCATCGGCGTCCTGCGTCACACGGGTGACGTGGCCGTCGATCCGGTCGAGGAACTCCTCGAACGCGTCAAAGACGTCGATGGTCCGTTCCTGTGGTCTGCGGTCGGGTCGTAGTCTAGACAGAACTCGTACCCTCCCCTCGGGTTGATCCCCTCACCGCACGGGCGACCCGCAGAACGCCCGGCCGGCTGACCCACGAGGTTCCTGATGCGCCGTGAGCTGGAGACCCTCCGCCCAGAGTTGGCGCGTGGCGACGACGTGTCGCTCGCGATGGTCGTCGGTGCGAACGGAAGCTCCCCGCGCGAGCTCGGAGCGGTCATGGCCGTGCTCGGTGACGGTCGTGTCGTTGGCAGCGTCTCCGGCGGGTGTGTGGAGTCGGAGGTGGTCGCTCACGCGCAACGCCTGCTGGAGGTCGGCGGCTCCCGACTCCTGTGCTTCGGTATCACCGACGACGACGCCGTCGCGGTCGGTCTCACCTGCGGCGGCTCGATCGACGTGCTGGTGCACCGCGTGGCTGGACCCGAGCTGCTGCAGGAACTGGACCGTGCCATCGATGCCGGCGAGGCTGTGGCGTTGGTCCTGCCGCTCCCGCCGGGGAGTGCCACGCCGCCCGAGGATCCGGATGCAACTGGTGCGAGCGTGGCGGGAGCGCAGGGATCGCTCGTCGTAACCGCCACCTCCACGGTCGGCACACTCGGCGCGGGTTCCGTTGACGTGGATGCCGCCCGTGGAGCGCGGCACCTGCTCACCACCGGCCGCAGCGGCCGGATATCCGTCGGTCGGCCCGACGCTCCTGCCCCGCACGTCCGTGAGGTGTTCGTGCACGTGGTCGTTCCAAAGCCCCGTCTGGTCGTGGTGGGCGCGATGGACCATGCGTCAGCCCTGGCGCATCTCGGTCGCTTCCTCGGTTTCCATGTGACCGTGTGCGACGCGCGGGCTCGTTTCGCGACCCCGGAGCGCTTCCCGGAGGCCGACGTGATCGAGGTCGCGTGGCCACACCGGTTCCTCGAGCAGGCGCAGCTCGACGACCGGTCCGCCGTCTGCGTCCTCACGCACGATCCGAAGTTCGACGTGCCCGCCCTGCAGGTCGCGCTCCGCTCGCGCGCCGGCTACGTCGGCGTGATGGGCTCGCGCCGGAGCCACGAGGACCGGCTCCATCGCCTGGCTGCTGCGGGCTGCTCGGATGCCGAGCTCGCGCGGCTGCGCTCACCGATCGGCCTCGATCTCGGCGGGGTCACGCCGGAAGAGACGGCGCTGTCCATCGCTGCGGAGCTCGTGATGCTGCGGCACGGTGCCAGCGGGCTTCCGCTACGGGACACGGCCGGGGCGATCCACCGAGTCCGGCCGGGGGAGCCGCTCGATGCCCACGGGTGACGGTGTCGCCCTCGCTGTCCTCGCGGCAGGCTGCAGCCGCCGGTTCCGGCGGCAGAAGCTCCTCGAACCGGTCGATGGCGTGCCCTTGGTGGTGTGGACGGTCCGGGTGGCGTTGCAGGTCGGGGCCGAGCAGACGGTCATCGTCGTGGGGGATCAGGCGGCTGCCGTGACACGAGCGATCGAGGAGGCGATCGAGGTCGATCACGGGCAGCGTGATCGGGTGGTCATCGTGTGCAACGAGGACCACCGTTCGGGGCAGGCCACGTCCGTGGTCCGAGCCGTGGATACCTGGATGCAGAAGCCCGGA
>SL_7KL_010_BRINEDRAFT_10000225_pt1 | contig 25581 bp, 21 predicted proteins | sample SodLak_010_BRINE_FD_10663 | JGI IMG/M metagenome (IMG submission 10663)
GAGCGTTTTTCGTACTACGGAATGCGTGCTATTCTAACGCTCTATATGCTAGCTAAAGTAAGTTCAGATAACCCCGGCTTAGGTTGGGAAGAAGGAAAAGCTTTAGCAACTTATGGCTGGTACACTATGTTGGTGTATGTGGTTTCTATTCCTGGCGGAATTATAGCCGACAAAATTTGGGGACAAAAGAAATCGGTGATGATTGGCGGTTGGCTTTTAGTAGCTGGTCATGGTGTTTTATCTATTGAACAAGATTGGGCATTTTTCTCAGGTTTACTATTAATTGTATTAGGTGTAGGTCTATTAAAACCCAACATTTCAACGATGGTTGGAGGTCTTTATAAAGAAGGCGACCCTAGAAGAGATAAGGGGTTCTCCATATTTTATATAGGGATTAATGTGGGGGCTGCTGTTGCTGCTATTTTAGTGGGTATTGTAGCACAAGCTTATGGGTGGCACTACGGATTTGGCTTAGCGGCTATTGGAATGGTATTAGGTCAAGTAGTTTATGTATTTGGCCAAAAGTTTTTGACTCACGTAGGAAACCCACCAAAGAAAAATGATCAAGAAGCAGAGCCTTCCGTTTCTATACCAGAAATTTTTAAACAAATGTTTTCGACAAAGAAAACACTTGCTGTCTTAATTATTTTATTTGCAGCGTCTATTCTATTGCCCACTCAAACCATGGAAACAGAAGTTGTTGCTTATATTATATTTTTCTTGTTTTTATCTGTGGTAGTTGGTTTTATGATGACGGTTTACCAAGATTTAACGGGTAAAGTTGAAAAAGACCGCTTTGTTGTTTTACTGCTTTCCTTTTTAATTGTAATTGTTTTCTGGGGCGCTTTTGAACAAGCAGGTGGACTATTAAATATTTACGCAGAACAAAAAACCAATCGTACCCTATCATCAGGTTGGGAAATCCCGGCGGCATTTTTTCAATCGCTTAACCCTACTTACATTATCTTATTCGGTATTCCCGTTGCAGGATTTTGGGCTTGGATGAAACGCAAAGGAAAAGAAGCTTCTTCCATTTTTAAAATGGCAACGGGGGTAATTATAATGGGACTTGGATTTGTGTTTATGGTATTTGCAACTATAGAGTACGAAAACAGTGGAGAAGCCGCTCTTTATTGGTTAGTTTTTGCTTATTTATTACATACTATTGGTGAGCTTTCTGCATCGCCAGTAGCCTTGTCTTTTATTACCAAATTGGCTCCATTACGTTACGGTGCTTTAATGATGGGGCTTTATTTTGCTGCCACTGGACTAGGGAATAAGGTTGCTGGAGTAGTGGGAGAATCTTCTCAAGCGCAGCGAATTAACATTGAATTGGCTACTGAAACTTCCATGGCTAAACCTTACGTTATGGAGGAAGATGCAACGCAGATTTTTGAGAAGAAAAGAAATTTCACTGTAGAAACCCAAGCTTTTAAGGATGAAAATGGTGAAATAAAGTTAATTGAAACTTCAACAGGTGATGAGGTCAACTTTTTATTTAATTTTCAAGATGAAGAATTGAAAGAAAGCCTAAAAGAAAGGCTTGCTATTTATGATGTTTCTGAAGAAAATACCTTGCTTACTTTCCTGAAATTTGACTACCGAGAAAATCAATACGTAGGTCGTGTAGATATAGATCAATTTCAAACTGATTTAGAATTTAAAACCTTCTCTGGAATTGTTCTTTTTACAGTGGCCTTTGGAATTTTAGTGATTTTGTTATTAAAACCATTGAAACGCTTAACCCATGGAGCAGAAGAAAAAGAAGTAGAGGGATTAGAAGCAGAAGGTTTTGAACTAGCTGACGATGAAGTTAAATAACGCTAAGATTTAAATAAAACATCAAAAATAATACGGCACTCTATAAGTGTCGTATTATTTTTGCACAAACTTATTACAGGTCTAGATTGCATAACCCATCGATAAGATATTAGAAAACTATGAAGTTATTTAACCCATTTAAGAAAAAGAGTATTTCTGAACGAGATCAACAAGTCATATGGCACCCACTTACTCAACATAAAACTAGTAGAGACTTGTTAGCTATTAAGAAAGCTAAAGGAGCTATCTTAACTGATGAAAACGGTAAGGAATATATTGATGGAATCGCTTCATGGTACACAAGTATGTATGGACATTGTCACCCAGCAATTATTAACAAGGTAAATCAACAAATGAAAACCTTAGACCAAATTGTGTTTAGTGGTTTTACTCATGAACCAGCTGTTATTTTAGCAGAAAAGCTTCTTGAAATACTTCCAAAAAATCAGAAGAAGCTTTTTTTTAATGATAATGGTTCTACGGCAACTGAAGTTGGAATTAAAATGGCCATTCAATTTCATCATAATCATGGTGATAAGCGTAAAGTAATGTTGGCTTTTGAGGAAGGTTTTCACGGAGATACCTTTGGAGCCATGTCGGTTTCTGGACTTTCTGTATATAACGGTGCTTTTGAAGATCATTTTATTGAAGTTGTAAGGTTGCCAAAGCCAATGGGTTATAATAATAATGAAGTTTTAAATCATTTGAAAGAATTAATTTCAAAATATGCTATTGCCGGGTTCATCTATGAGCCAGTAATTCAAGGTGCGGCTGCAATGAAAACTTATTCCTTAGATGGTTTAGAGAGAATTTTACAGGAATGTAAGCAAAATAAAATTATTTGCATTGCAGATGAAGTAATGACTGGTTTTGGTAAAACTGGTAAAAACTTTGCTTCTGAATACCTTAAGACTCAGCCAGATATTATTTGTTTAAGTAAAGCCCTTTCTGCGGGTATGGTTCCAATGGGAATTACTTCCTGTAGTGCTGAAATTTACGAAGCTTTTTATGCAGATGAAATTGAAAAAGGACTTTTTCATGGACATACCTACACAGGAAATCCTTTGGCCTGTGCTGCTGCAATTGCAGGATTAGAACTATTAAGCTCTACTAAAATTCAAACTAATATTCAAAATATTGTTTTGGCTCATCAACAATTTGCGAATGAAATGAGGAATCATCCAAAGGTTGCAGAAGTTAGGCAAGTAGGAATTATACTGGCCTTAGATTTAGCAGTAGAAATGAAACGCTACGGAAACTTGAGAGATCAAATGTTTAATTTTTTTATGGAGAATGGTGTTTTTCTTAGACCTTTAGGGAATACCATCTATATATTGCCTCCTTATGTAATTAAAAAGGAAGAGCTTCAGAAAATTTATTCGGTGATTAAATCCTGTATAGAAGAAATAATTTCTAGTTAGAATAAGAAGTCAACAACATCTTCAATTTTTCCTACTCGCTTAATTTGAATATTAAAATCTTTCTTAGGGATTTTAGACTCTTTACTTATTATGATGGCTGTAAAGCCAAGTTTTTCAGCTTCAATTATACGTTGTTCAGCTTTACTAATGGGTCTTATTTCGCCAGCTAGGCCAATTTCTGCAGCAAAGCAAATGTTATTAGGTATGGGTTCGTCTTCATTAGAAGATAAAATAGCGGCAACTACACCTAAGTCAATAGCTGGATCATCTACACTAATACCTCCTGTAATATTTAAGAAAACATCTTTTGCGCCCAACCTAAAGCCAGCTCTTTTTTCTAGAACAGCTAGCAGCATATTTAGTCGCTTTGCATTATACCCTGTAGCTGATCGTTGAGGTGTTCCATAAACCGCTGAGCTAACTAAAGCTTGAATCTCAATCATGAGTGGTCTTATTCCTTCAAGTGTGGCTGCAATTGCTGTACCACTAAGGTTTTCTGCGCTTTTAGAGATGAGAATTTCAGAAGGATTGCTCACTTCACGCAGACCATCAGTTAGCATTTCGTAAATACCTAATTCGTGTGTAGAGCCAAATCTATTTTTGTGCGCGCGTAAAATTCGGTAAACATGGTTTCGGTCTCCTTCAAATTGCAAAACAGTATCCACCATGTGTTCTAAAACCTTTGGTCCAGCAATACTTCCTTCCTTGTTAATGTGGCCAATAATTAATACGGGAACATTGCTTGTTTTTGCAAATTGAATTAACTCTGAGGTACATTCTCTAATTTGGGAAACACTTCCAGCAGAACTCTCAACCTGAGCTGTATGAAGGGTTTGAATAGAATCTATTACAAGGATGTCTGGTTTTAAATCTTTAATTTGCTGAAAAATATTTTGCATTTTTGTTTCAGATAGAATAAAACAATTAGCCTCTTTATTATTTATTCGTTCAGCTCTCATTTTGATTTGTTGCATACTTTCTTCACCAGAAACATATAGCGTTTTAAAAGGAAGTTTGAGTGCAACTTGTAAAAGCAATGTACTTTTACCAATACCAGGTTCGCCACCTAATAAGGTTAAAGAACCTGGAACAATACCACCGCCTAGAACTCTGTTAAATTCTTCGTCGGCAGTTCGCAACCTGATTTCTTTTGTTATTTCAATTTCTTGAAGTTTTTGTGGTTGCGCAACTCTTTTAGCCGAATTTTTGCTGGAATTAGCATCCCAAACATGTATTTTTTCTTCTTTTTCAATCACTTCCTCAACTAATGTGTTCCATTCTTTACAAGAAGTACATTGACCCTGCCAGCGCGCATATTGTGCTCCACAGTTTTGACAGAAAAAAGCAGTTTTAGTTTTTGCCATAATTAATACCCAAAGACATCTTTAATTTCCTCTGCTCTTAATAACATTAATTCTTTATTTAAAGGACCAACCTCGTCATAACCATAGGCATTTTGATAGTGTTTTAATGCTTTTTTAGGTTCTCCTATTTCTTGATAATGTCTAGCTAAAAAATAACTTTCTAATAGGGTGTCTGGGTGATGTTTTTTGGCTATTTTACTTAAATCTTTATATAAATCCCAATTTGTAGTTTCTTCAATAGCCCTTGAAACAAACATGATATCATTGATGCGAATGTTAAAGTCCATGCTGTAGAGGCTGGAAATGTCTAAATATTTATCTTCTAAATACTGAACAGGGTCTGCTATGACCAGTAATTTGTCTTCATATTCTCTATTCGTAATTGGTTTAAAAGAGGTGAAAATAAAATCTAAGGCATTGGGAATTGATTTTGCCACCATTGTATATAAAGTAGCATCCTTAATTTCGTCGTATAAGAAGCTTAATTTTTCACTATTTAAAACTTGTAGTTCTCGGGTTAAATCTTTAATTTCTTTTTTAGCTTCTTTGTTTTCATCTGTTCCATTGGAAAGGTAGTACCAAATTTTATCATCTTTTCTTTTCAATGATTTTTTGATTCGATTAGTCATTTCATTAGTAAATCTTGGGCTAAGGTTTATATAACCTTGAAAAGTAGTTTCTTTTCTAAATAAAAAGAAGTTCATGAAATTTGCAGATAAACTGTGGCCAGCAACAACAGACATTAGTGAGGTCCTGTAGTTTTCAGAAATATGAGGAAGAAGTTCAAGTTCTAAAAAATCAAAAAAATCTTCACCTCGAGCAAAGGGTAAAAAAGTTTCATCATCTACTTGCATTTCTAGTTCTCTATTGGGCTGTTGCATAACTCCTACAACTATTGCTTCAGGTATTTCTTCCCAATAACTTAAGTAGTCAATCATTCCGGCAAAAGGTTCAAATAGGTATTCTCCATCCATTACAATGAAAATTGGGTATTTCTTTTTTTTCTCCTGATTGTAACTTCTTGGAAGTTGAATTTTAACCTTTCGATCTTCTTCCATTATAGTAGAAGGTATAGTGGTGTACTCAACTTGAGCTAAAATAATTTGTTGGCTAAAGCAAATAAGAAGCAAGCTTAAAACTAGCTTTTTCATGGTTTTAGTATTTAGTTTAAAGGGACTAAGTTAATTAAAAATTTTCTTCCTATTCATAATTGGCAGCAGAATAATTGAGATGAGTCCTAAAAACAGCATAATAGCAGTTTGTGCAGTCCATAAAATCCAACCCAATGCTTCCCCAGAGGCTTTATCTATTCCATAAATATGTAGTACTGTGGCAATAGCTAAAGGGTAAACGCCTAAGCCGCCACTGGTTATAGAAATAGAAAATGAACCAACAATGAAAGCAACTAGTATTTCTCCAAGTCCTAGCTCAGCTGTTTCGGTAATACTATATTTGGTAACCCAAAAAATTCCAATATACATAGACCAAATTAATAGAGTATGAAAAACAAATTTTCCTTTATCTTTAATTTGTGTTATAGATTTCATCCCATTAAGTAGGCCTTTTAAAAATGCACTTATTTTTTTTATCCATTTGTTTTTACTATTTTTAATTAAGTGGTAGGTTATGTAAGTTAGCACAATACCAGCAATTAAAATACTTATGCTCAAGCTTAAATTGATATTTCTTGCGCTAAAAAACTCAATTATTACGGGTGCTTGTAATGTCATGGTAAAACCAATAATGAGCAGTAAACAAAGCATGTCTATAATGCGTTCAGTAACAATAGTACCAAAGGTAGAGTCAAACTCCAAGTCTTCATAAGAAGCTAAAGTAGCTCCTCTTAGTAATTCTCCAGACCTAGGGATACCCAAGTTACTGAGATAACCAACCATTACGGAAAAAAAGCTATTGTACAGTGGTGGCCTACATTTAAGTGGTGCTAAAAGAAGCTTCCAACGGATAGCTCTAGAAAGGTGAGCAATAACACCCATTATTACAGATAAACTGATCCAGTAATAATTAGCTTCTTTTATTTTTTGCCAAATAGATTGAAGTTCATCTGCAGAAGATGTACTTACAGAATACCAAATTAAGAGCACTCCCAAGAGTAATGGAATACTAATTTTTATTCCTTTTGAGAGTTTTTTGTTCATTTGCTTTAAATTAATCGCTTATTCTAAAAGATTGTTGTTATTAGGAAAAATTAAAGCAGGTTTAAATGATTTAGCTTCTTTTTCATCCATCATAGCATAAGTCATAAGAATAAGGATATCTCCTTTAGCTACTTTCCTAGCGGCAGCACCATTTAGTGTAATCTCACCACTTTTTCTTGGCCCAGGAATAGCATAAGTCTCTAAACGCTCGCCATTAGTATTGTTAACCACTTGTACCTTTTCGCCTTCAACTATATTTGCGGCTTCCATTAAGTCTTCATCAATGGTAATACTACCAATATAGTTGAGATCTGCACCAGTTACCTTAACTCGATGAATTTTAGATTTTACAACATGAATCCACATAAACGTATCTTATTAGTTTAAACTTATATTATCAATTAATCTTACATCGTTTATTACCGCAGCAATAAAAGCTCTGTATTTTTTACCTTCAACTTTTGTCTCAGTTGGGATTAAATCATCAACTGCCGCAATTTCAAAATATTCTAAATCAAGTTGTTTTTCTGTAGCAAAAAGTTTTTTGACTTCTTCTTTTATTTCATGAATAGTCAATTTGCTAAAATTTTTATCTGCAAATTTTAGGCTTTTGTGTAACAATGTAGCTGTTTCAAGCTCTTGTTTGTTTAATCGTTTATTCCTAGAGCTTTTAGCCAGTCCAGAAACTTCTCTGTATGTAGGTGAGCCTTTTACCTGTACAGGTTGCTTCGTGATTTCAACTAGCTTTTTGATTAATCTAAGTTGTTGATAGTCCTTTTCTCCAAAATAAGCTTTATGAGGCTTTACTATAGTAAAGAGGTGCTTGATAATTGTGCCAACACCATTAAAATGACCCTGTCTATATTCTCCTTCCATAAACTTAGTGATGCTTCCAAAATCAAATGTTTCGGCTACTACACCACTTTGGTAAATTTCTTCAACACTTGGAGTAAAAACAATGGTTTTTGGATTTTGTTGGTGCAGTAAGTCTATATCAGCTTTAATATTTCGAGGATATTTTTGTAAATCAGTAGCATTATTAAATTGCGTAGGGTTAACAAAAATACTCACTACTACATAGTCACAATCTTTATAGGCATGCTCAATAAGCGCTAAGTGTCCATCATGTAATGCCCCCATGGTGGGTACTAAGCCAATAATTTGCTTGTTTTCGTTAAGCTTATTGAGCGCATCTTGAAGCGCTACAATGGTTTTTATTTGCACTTGATTAAATTAAGAATTCGGTGCAAAGCTAATATTTTAACTTCAATCAACATAAATTTTTGTAAATTTGCATGTTTTTTACTGTTAATCTGAAATTTATAATCTTATGAACGATAAACGAATTCTTTATGTTTCTGCAGAAGTAGTTCCGTATTTACCTGATAATGAAATATCTACCATTTCATTTGAAGCGCCTAAAATGGTAAATTCTATGGGTGGGCAGACAAGAATTTTCATGCCTAAATTTGGAAATATTAATGAAAGAAGGCATCAATTACACGAAGTAATTCGTTTATCAGGTATGAACTTGGTAGTAAATGATTTGGATATGCCGCTTATTATTAAAGTAGCATCCATACCAAAAGAAAGAATGCAGGTTTACTTTATAGATAATGAAGATTACTTTAAGCGAAAGGCTACTTTTTCTGATGAAGATGGACAGCTTTTTGAAGATAATGATGAAAGATCTATATTTTTTGCAAAAGGTGTAATTGAAACTGTAAAAAAATTAAATTGGGCTCCAGACATTATTCACGTGCATGGTTGGATGGCGTCTTTAGTGCCCTTATATTTGAAAAATTACTACGGCAATGAACCTTTGTTTAAAAATTCAAAAATAGTAACCTCTGTGTACAACAGAAGTTTTGAAGGTTCGTTAGATATAGAAATGGCTAAGAAAATTTTGTTTGATGGCCTTGAGGAAGAAAATGTAGAACATTTAAAAGAGCCTCATTATGTTAGTTTGCTTAAAACTGCTATAGAGAATTCTGATGCAGTTATTAAAGGTTCTGAAACTATTGATGACGCCTTAAATGATTTTATTGACGCTTCTGGTTTGCCTTGTTTAGATTATCTTCCTAGGGAAGAGTTTGCGCAAGCTTACCAAGATTTTTATCTTACAAAAGTACTTAACGAAGAAGAATAATAACTTTATGCCCTATTACAGAATACCTATTTTGATTTTTTGTTTACTAGCGCTAATATCATGTGATGATGACTTTACGGAAACAGGCTCTGGACTAATCAATGCCATTGATTTGCCTCCGTTGTTGGAAATTGATAACATTGCCTCGTATTCAGAATCTTTTGGCGCTGTTCAAGCCAATAACATCTCTAATTTTTTTGTTGGTGATTTTGAAGATCCTATTTTTGGAAAGAGAAGCTTTTTTATACTCTCGCAATTAGAACTCTCAAGAAATAATCCTGATTTAGAAAGTTTAGTTGAGCTAGATAGTGTTGTTTTAAGTATTCCTTTATTCAGTAGGCAGGTTGCTGAAAACGAATTTGAAATTGATTCAGCAGTTGGGAATCCTGATTCAAATTTTAATGTAAAGGTGTTTAAATCTAATCACTTTTTGAGAGACATAGATCCAGGGCCTGATGGTGAATTTGATCAATCACAAGTTTATTTTAATAATCAATTAAGTGACTTCTTGCCTAATATAGAAAATACTCCAATAGCAACTTCAGAAACACTAACTTTATCAGAGCTTAAAGAACAGAAATTCTTGATTGAGGTGGTTAATGATAGCGTGACAGAAGAAATTGCAATACCCCCACAAATTAGAATTAAAATACCTAATAGTTTTATTCAAGAGGAAATAATAAGTAAAGCAGGGGGTCCAGAATTGGTGAGCAATTCTGCTTTTAAAAACTACTTTCGTGGGTTGTATATTCAGTTAGAATCTGAAAATGATGACGTATTACTAGGATTGAATATGAATTCGGAGTCGGCTTCTGTAAAAATGTTTTATAAAACAGAGGTTGAGTTACCTGGTGATCCAGTTTCAGAAACAACCCCCACTACAGAAATCAATGATGCTGATTTAGACCTGTTTTTTAGGGGAATTAGTTTGGGTTTGACTGAAGAGGAACCGCTGATATCTTTAGGAGAACAAGACACTATTCAAGGAGAGGAATTTACTTACATTAGAGGAGGCGCTGGTTTTGCAACTGTAGTAGAGTTATTCACAGGGCCAGATACCAACGGTAACGGTGTTTCAGACGAGCTAGAAGACCTTAGAGAAAGAGACGTCATGGTAAACGAAGCCAACTTAATTTTTTATGTTGATGAAGAAATTGCATCATCAAGTCTTAATAGACCTGTACGGATAATGGTTTATGATTTTGAAAACAATAATGTGTTTGTGGATTATAATAATGATCCTACCGCTTCAGATTCTTCTCCTACGGTTTCCCTTATATCTCATCTAGGACCTTTGTCAAGAGATCAAAATGATAATTTACTTTACAGAATTAGATTAACCGATTATGTTAACGACTTAATAAATGGAGAAAGCGATAGCGCCAAGATAGGAGTAGTTGTTACTGATAATGTGAATGTAACAAGTACCGTTCGTGTTAAAGATACTCATTTAGGCTTATTTAAGTCTGTTTTGTCTCCGTCAGCAGATAATATAAGAGGTACTGTTTTGCACGGTTCAAACTCACCTAATCCTGAAAAACGTTTAAAATTACAAATACAATTAACAGAATTAACTAATTAAATATAAATTATGTGTGGAATAGTTGGATACATCGGGCATAGAGAAGCATATCCAGTAATCATTAAAGGCCTGCAACGCTTAGAGTATAGAGGGTATGATAGTGCAGGGGTGGCCTTATTTGATGATCAAGGAATTCATCTTTGTAAAACTAAAGGAAAGGTAGCTGATTTAAAATCAAAATGTGAGCAAGAGCTATCTACCCAAGCAAAAATGGGTATTGGTCATACACGTTGGGCTACTCATGGTGAACCTAATGACGTCAATTCTCATCCACATATTTCAAATTCCGGAGATTTAGCTATAATTCATAACGGAATAATAGAAAATTATGAGAGTTTAAAAACAGAACTACAAAATAGAGGTTATAGCTTTACTTCAGATACAGATACAGAAGTTTTAGTTAACCTAATTGAAGACGTTCAGAAAAAAGAAAACGTAAAGTTAGGTAAAGCAGTACAAATTGCTTTAAGCCAGGCTATTGGGGCTTATGCAATTGCTGTTTATGACCTTAAGAAAACCAACGAAATTGTTGTGGCAAGACTGGGAAGCCCATTAGCGGTAGGAATTGGAGAAAATGAGTTTTTTATCGCATCTGATGCTTCTCCTTTTATTGAATACACAAAAAGTGCCATCTACCTTGAAGATGGAGAAACTGCTGTAATTAGACTAGGAAAAGATATTAAGGTTAGAAAAATTAAAAATGATAATTTAGTTAAGCCTTATATTCAAGAACTTCAAATGAATCTAGACCAAATTGAAAAAGGCGGTTTTGATCATTTTATGTTGAAAGAAATTTATGAACAGCCTGAAGCTATTAGAGATACTTACCGAGGTAGAATGCTGCCGGATCAAGGTATGATAAGGATGGCAGGCATTGATGATCATTTATCAAGATTTCTAAATGCAAAGCGAATCATTATTGTAGCTTGTGGTACATCCTGGCATGCAGGTTTAGTGGCTGAATATATATTTGAAGATTTATCGAGAATTCCTGTGGAAGTTGAGTATGCTTCAGAATTTAGGTATAGAAACCCTGTAATTAACAAGGATGATGTGGTTATTGCTATTTCACAAAGCGGTGAGACAGCAGACACTATGGCGGCTATTAATTTAGCAAAAGAAAATGGAGCTTTTGTTTTTGGTGTTTGTAATGTTGTTGGTTCGTCCATTTCAAGAGCCACAAATGCAGGAGCCTACACCCATGCAGGGCCAGAAATAGGAGTGGCTTCAACGAAAGCATTTACAACACAAATTACAGTGCTAAGTCTAATTGCACTTAAACTTGGAAAGGAAAAAGGTTCTATTAGTACTTCAGACTTTAATATGTATTTGAATGAACTTGAGTTAATTCCAGGTAAAATAGAAAAAGCGCTTGAGAGTAATGCTCATATAGTACAAGTTGCAGATTTTTATAAAAATGCAAAAAATTGTCTTTATTTAGGAAGAGGTTTTAACTTTCCTGTTGCTTTAGAAGGCGCTTTGAAGCTAAAAGAGATTTCTTATATACATGCAGAGGGGTATCCAGCGGCCGAGATGAAACACGGACCAATTGCCTTAATTGATGAAGAGATGCCTGTTGTGGTTATAGCAACCAAAAAAGGGCATTATGAAAAGGTAGTTAGTAATGTGCAAGAAATTAAGTCTAGAAAAGGAAAGATTATAGCTATAGTTACTGAAGATGACAAGCAGGTTAGTAAAATTGCAGATCACGTGATTGCTGTCCCAGATACATTTGAAGCTTTTACGCCGTTATTGACAACAATACCTCTTCAGTTATTGTCTTATCATATTGCTGTGATGCTTGGAAAAAACGTTGATCAGCCAAGAAATTTAGCTAAATCAGTTACAGTAGAGTAATTCAAACTTTACTACAGCTTTAATGAAAATGTGTAAACGTCTAATTTAAGATTTTTAAATATTTTTAAAGCACGATTTAAAGGATAAAAATTATTTTTTATTTTCAATGTAAAAGTTTTTATAAATAATCTATATTTGCAAGCTGAAAACGAGAACGTTTTCAAGTTTATTAAGTATAAAAAATTTATCAATAATGTCTCAAGTTAAAGGTAAAATCTCTCAAATTATAGGTCCAGTAGTTGACGTTGAGTTTGAAAAAGCAGAAGATCTTCCAAAGATTTACGATTCTCTAGAAGTAACTCGTCCAGATGGAGTTGTGGTTGTTTTAGAGGTGCAATCTCACGTTGGTGAAAATATAGTAAAAACCATTGCAATGGATTCTGCAGACGGTCTTAGCCGAGGTGTAGAAGTCGTTTCTACAAATAGTCCAATTCAAATGCCAATTGGTGATGATATTTATGGACGTTTGTTTAATGTTACTGGCGACGCCATTGATGGTCTTGGAAATTTACCTAAACTAGGAGATCAAGGAATGTCAATTCACAGAAAAGCTCCAAAATTTGAAGACTTGTCTGTTTCTACAGAAGTTCTGTTTACTGGTATCAAGGTAATTGACTTAATTGAGCCTTATGCTAAAGGTGGTAAAATTGGTCTTTTTGGTGGTGCTGGTGTTGGTAAAACGGTATTGATTCAGGAGTTAATTAATAATATTGCTAAAGGACATGGTGGTTTATCCGTGTTCGCTGGTGTTGGTGAAAGAACACGTGAAGGTAACGACTTACTTAGAGAAATGCTTGAATCGGGCATTATTAAATATGGTGACGATTTTATGCACTCTATGGAAGAAGGTGGATGGGATCTTCAAAAAGTAGATAAGAGTGTAATGAAAGACTCTAAAGCTACTTTTGTTTTTGGACAAATGAACGAACCTCCTGGAGCGCGTGCTCGAGTTGCATTATCAGGATTAACTATTGCTGAGTATTTCCGTGATGGTGCAGGAACAGATCAAGGAAAAGACGTGCTTTTCTTTGTTGATAATATTTTTAGATTTACACAAGCTGGTTCTGAGGTGTCAGCGCTTTTAGGACGTATGCCTTCTGCCGTTGGTTATCAGCCTACTTTAGCTACAGAAATGGGAGCTATGCAGGAAAGAATTACCTCTACAAAGAAAGGCTCAATTACTTCTGTTCAGGCAGTTTATGTGCCTGCAGATGACCTTACAGATCCTGCTCCAGCAACAACTTTTTCTCACTTAGATGCAACTACAGTACTTTCTAGAAAAATTGCTGAGCTTGGTATTTATCCAGCGGTTGATCCTCTAGATTCTACCTCTAGAATTTTAACAGCAGATATCTTAGGAAGCGAACACTATGATTGTGCTCAACGTGTAAAAGAGTTACTGCAACGTTATAAAGAATTACAAGATATTATTGCTATTCTTGGTATGGAAGAACTTTCTGAAGAGGATAAGTTAGCCGTATCTAGAGCAAGACGTGTACAGCGTTTCTTGTCTCAGCCTTTCCATGTAGCCGAACAATTTACAGGAATACCTGGAGTATTGGTAGATATTAAAGAAACAATTAAAGGATTTAATATGATTATGGACGGTGAGTTAGATCATCTTCCAGAAGCGGCCTTCAACTTAAAAGGTAGTATTGAAGAGGCTATTGAAGCAGGTGAAAAAATGTTGGCTGAATCTTAATTCGTAAACTATGCATTTAGAAATTGTAACCCCAGAGCAAGTATTGTTTAGTAATGAAATAGACGTGGTCAATGTGCCAGGCGTTAATGGAGAGTTTCAAATCTTAAACAATCACGCACCTGTGGTGTCTGTGCTTCAAAAAGGCTACATTAAATTAGATCAAAACACGCCACTTAAAGGCAGCGTAAAAGATAAATTTCAAGAAATAAATGGTAAATTATGCTTTCCTGTAGATGGTGGTGTAGTTGAGCTGAAAGATAATAAAGTTATTATTTTAGTAGATTAACCCTTTTATTTTAAATCATTACAAAGACCGACTATACGTCGGTCTTTTTTTGTTTATTATTGTTTTATTTAGTTACATGGGTTGCGGTACAAATTCAATTTAAAAACAGACTTTCCAATTTCATGTTTCTTTTAGAAAGCTTACTTTTGCATTTTTAAAAAAGAATATAGTTAGTTAAAAACAAACCTATGCAATATAATTTCAATGAAATTGAAGCCAAGTGGCAAAAAAAATGGGCAGAAGAAAAAACCTTTCAAGTAAAATCTAATCAAGGACAGAAAAAGTTTTACGGTTTAGATATGTTTCCTTACCCCTCTGGGGCTGGGCTTCATGTAGGTCACCCATTGGGTTATATTGCTAGTGATATTGTTGCACGTTACAAACGGCATTTAGGCTACAATGTCCTGCATCCACAAGGCTATGATTCTTTTGGCTTGCCGGCCGAACAATACGCTATTCAAACGGGACAGCATCCCGCAAAAACAACTCAGGCCAATATTAAAAGATACCGCAAGCAACTGGATCAAATTGGGTTTTCTTTTGACTGGTCTAGGGAAGTAAGAACAAGTAATCCAGATTATTACAAGTGGACACAGTGGATTTTTATGCAGTTGTTTAATTCGTATTATTGTAACAAAGCTAATAAAGCTCAGCCCGTACAATTGCTTATCAGCCATTTTGAAGAACATGGAAATGAAGGGCTTGATGTGGCTTCAGATGAAGCTGTTGACACTTTTAAAGCAACTGATTGGAGGCAATTTTCAGCTGCTAAAAAAGAAGAAATTCTCCTTCAGTACCGCTTAACTTATTTAGCCGAAACTGAAGTTAACTGGTGTCCAGCATTAGGTACCGTTTTAGCAAATGATGAAGTGATTAATGGAAGGTCTGAGCGCGGTGGTCATCCTGTTCACAAGAAAAAAATGAAACAATGGAGTATGCGTATTTCTGCTTATGCAGAGCGTTTGCTTAAGGATTTGAACCAACTTGATTGGAGCGAAAGCATTAAAGAAGCGCAACGGAATTGGATCGGGAAAAGTGAAGGCGCCAGCGTAAAATTTAAAGTGCAAAATCATCAGTCAACAATTGAAGTTTTTACGACACGACCAGATACTATTTTTGGTGTTTCATTTATGACCTTAGCTCCTGAGCATGATTTGGTCAATCAGATTACAACTCCAAAGCAAAAGCAAAGTGTAGAAGCCTACATAAAAGCAGCTTCTCTAAAAAGTGAACGCGATAGAATGGCCGATGTGAAAACTATTTCAGGAGTTTTTACAGGAGCTTATGCAGAACATCCCTTCACAAAACAACCCATCCCCATTTGGATAGGGGACTATGTATTGGCAGGCTACGGAACTGGAGCAGTTATGGCTGTTCCTTGTGGCGACCAAAGAGACTTTGATTTTGCTAAGCATTTTAATTTAAACATCCCTAATGTGTTTCAGGGGGTTAATATTACCAATGAAGCTTATACGGACAAAGAAAATGCGATTATTACAAATTCTGATTTTCTCAACGGACTTCAAGGTAAAAAAGCAATTGAACAGGCTATTTTAGCTTTGGAAGAGAAAAAAATAGGGAAACGCCAAACAAACTTCCGATTAAGAGATGCCGTTTTTTCTCGCCAACGTTACTGGGGCGAGCCTTTTCCTGTATATTATATAAACGGAATTCCCAAGTTAATTGATGAGAAACATCTTCCTTTGGTATTGCCTGAAATAGACGAATACTTACCTACTGAAGACGGCGCACCACCTTTGGGCAGGGCCAAAAATTGGGCTTGGGACACACAAAATAACCAAGTAGGTTGAAAACACTAAAACAGACCATATTAATGTTTTTCCTCTAGAACTAAATACAATGCCCGGATGGGCAGGAAGTTCTTGGTACATGTTCCGATACATGGATTCACAGAATCAAAAACAAATAGCTAGCCAAGAAGCACTAAATTATTGGGAAAATGTAGATTTGTACATAGGGGGAAGTGAACACGCTACAGGACACCTACTGTACGCGCGTTTTTGGACTAAATTTTTAAATGATTTAGGTGTAATTCCCGTTGAAGAGCCCTTTAAGAAAATGATTAATCAAGGTATGATTTTAGGCGAAAGTGCTTTTGCTTACCGAGTAAAAGATGCCAATACCTTTGTTACTAAATCCAAAGCTAAAATGGATGAGGTTGACCCAATTCATGTGGATGTTTCTATGGTGAACCTTTCTAACGAATTAGATATTGATGCATTTAAAAAATGGCGACCAGAATTTGAAAGTGCAAGCTTTATTACAGAAGAAAACGGAAGCTTTGTGGTAGGAAGAGAGGTAGAAAAAATGTCTAAATCTAAATATAATGTAGTTAATCCAGACGACATTTGTGAAACTTACGGGGCAGATACACTTCGAATGTATGAAATGTTCCTCGGTCCTATTGAGCAAGCAAAACCCTGGAATACAGCTGGAATTACTGGAGTCCATAACTTTTTAAGAAAGCTTTGGAAACTTTACCACAATAAAGAAGAATTTTGTGTTATAGATCAACCCGCTTCAAAAGAAGCCTTGAAAATCCTTCATAAAACAATAAAGAAAGTAACCGAAGACATTGAGAACTTTAGTTTCAACACCTCTATCTCTACTTTTATGATTGCCGTTAATGAGCTAGTAAAAATAGATTGCAACGTAAAAGAGGTATTGGGTCCTCTAGCTATTTTAATTTCACCATTTGCTCCTCATATCGCTGAAGAGTTATGGCAAAAAATGGGACATAATGACAGTATTTCAATTGCCCCATATCCAAAATATGAAGAAAAATTCCTGGTTGAAGACACCAAAACTTATCCCATTTCGTTTAATGGAAAAATGCGATTTACTTTAGACTTATCTGTAAACTTATCTAAAGAAGAAATTGAAGAATTAGTGATGAATGATGAAAAAACCAAGAAACAACTAGCGGGAAGAACGCCTAAAAAAGTAATTGTTGTTCCTGGTAAAATAGTGAATATTGTCGGTTAAATTAAAAATTTATTAAAGATTAATCTGAATTCAAATTTGGCTAAGAATTTGATATATTAATAAATAAAAAAAAAATTAGAAATTATGATGACTTATTATGTGCTCATAGGAGCAATTATGCTAGTGAGTTGGTATGTAAGCAGCACCTTGAAGAAGAAGTTTGAAAAGTACTCTAAACAGCATTTGCAAAATGGGATGAGTGGCGCAGAAATTGCTCAAAAAATGCTTAATGATAATGGTATTTATGATGTGAAAGTAATATCTACAGCAGGACGTCTTACTGATCATTACAATCCAAAAGACAAGACTGTGAATTTAAGCGAATCTGTTTACCATCAAAGAAATGCTGCTGCTGCTGCCGTAGCTGCACACGAGGTTGGTCATGCAATACAACATGCAAAAGCCTATTCATGGTTAGAAATGAGAAGTCAATTAGTGCCCGTAGTTCAGGTGGCTTCAACCTATAGTCAGTGGGTAATATTAGGCGGTTTGATACTTTACGGAATGGTGAGTGCAGGAGTAGGTCAAACTGTTTTGTTAGCAGGTATAGTTATGTTTGGATTAGGAACCTTGTTTAGCTTTATTACTTTACCTGTAGAGTATGATGCTAGTAACAGGGCTTTAGCTTGGTTGAAAAATCATAATATTGTTACTCCAAATGAATACAAAGATTCAGAAGATGCCTTGAAATGGGCAGCGAGGACTTATGTTGTAGCCGCCGTTGGTTCTTTGGCTACATTGCTATATTTTATCATGATTTACTTAGGACGTGACTAAAAATCTTATTAAATAAATTTTTAAAAGAGGATTACACAAAAGTAATCCTCTTTTATTTTTAAAGGGTCACAATTTCATTTATAGAAGCAAATAATTTAGTACATTCGCAATTCAACTATAATTAATCATTGAAATTTTAATATATTATGAGTGATATTTTAAAAAAATATGAAATTGACAAAGCTTTAGAGGCTTTAGATATTAACGATGAAAACTTTGGTACTTCAACAGGAGCCGAGTTTTTTTCTAGCGGCGAATACATTGAATCTTTTTCGCCAGTAGATGGTGCCTATATTGGTAAAGTTAAATCTACTACTAGAGAGGATTATGAAAAAGTAGCCGCAACAGCACATGAAGGCTTTAAAGCTTGGAGAAAATGGACAGCCCCAGCCAGAGGAGAAGTGGTTCGACAGTTTAATGACGAATTGAGAAGGTTAAAAGCTCCATTAGGAAAGTTAGTTTCTTACGAAATGGGTAAATCCTACCAAGAAGGACTTGGCGAAGTTCAAGAAATGATTGATATCTGTGATTTTGCAGTGGGACTTTCAAGACAGTTATACGGTTTAACCATGCATTCTGAACGTCCAGGACACCGCATGTATGAGCAGTGGCATCCATTAGGCGTGGTTGGAGTAATATCTGCATTTAACTTTCCTGTAGCGGTTTGGTCTTGGAATACTGCCTTAGCATGGGTATGTGGAGACGCTTGTATCTGGAAAGGTTCAGAAAAAACGCCATTAACTTCGGTAGCTTGCCAAAAAATTGCAGCTAGAGTATTTGAAAAAAATGACGTTCCTGCTGGTATATCATCTTTAGTAACTGGCGATTATAAAGTGGGGGAGTACATGACAAACGATGAGCGTTTGCCTTTAATTTCTGCAACAGGTTCTACTAGAATGGGTAAAATTGTAGCGCAAACTGTGGCTAAACGATTAGGAAAAACATTACTTGAGTTAGGCGGAAATAACGCAATTATAGTAACTCCAGATGCTGATATTAAAAACACAGTAATTGGTGCTGTATTTGGAGCTGTGGGTACTTGTGGCCAGCGCTGTACATCTACACGAAGATTAATTATTCACGAATCGGTTTATGACCAAGTAAAAGATGCCATTGTAGATGCTTATAAGCAAATTAGAATAGGTAATCCACTAGATGAAAATAATCATGTAGGGCCATTAATTGATAAAGACTCTGTAAATAATTATTTAGATGCACTAGAGCAAGTGAAAAAAGAAGGCGGAAAAGTGCTTGTAGAAGGAGGAGTTCTAGAAGGTGAGGGCTACGAAAGCGGCTGCTATGTTAAGCCCGCAATTGCTGAAGCAGAAAACCATTTTAAAATTGTTCAGCATGAAACATTTGCGCCTATTTTGTACATCATGAAATATTCTGGCAGCATTGAAAATGCAATGGAATTACAAAATGGAGTTAGACAAGGCTTATCATCAGCAATCATGACCAATAATTTAAGAGAAGCAGAATATTTCTTATCTGCAGAAGGTTCAGATTGTGGAATTGCCAACGTAAATATTGGAACCTCAGGAGCCGAAATTGGAGGAGCTTTTGGAGGTGAAAAAGATACCGGTGGAGGGAGAGAGTCAGGCTCTGATGCTTGGAAAATTTACATGAGAAGACAAACCAATACCATCAATTATACTACTGAATTACCTTTAGCACAAGGTATAAAATTTGATTTGTAAAACTTAACACACATTAAAAAACAGGTATTTCAAGAAATACCTGTTTTTTTGTCTTTTCAAAATAAATGATAACTTGCAGAAAGTTTATTGTTACACTTGAATTAATCGACTGAAAAATCATTTTAATTTGATTAGTTTAAATAAAACAACTTAATTTGCATATTATTTAATTTTAGACGTCTTCTTAATTTAAGGCGTTGGTTTAATGAAAACTCTATGAGTAAAATAAACGCAGCTATAACTGCAGTTGGTTCATTTGTGCCTGAAGATGTGCTGAGCAATAAAATGCTTGAGGAAATGGTAGACACTAATGACGAGTGGATTACCACAAGAACGGGCATTAAAGAACGAAGAATATTAAAAGACCCAGAAAAAGGAACTTCCTATCTGGGTATAAAAGCGGCACAGAATTTAATAGAGAAATCTGGTGTAAACCCTGAAGATATTGATTTGGTTTTGTTTGCTACGGCTACACCAGACATGCCCGTTGCATCAACAGCCGCTTACACAGCTTCTCAAATTGGTGCAGTGAATGCTTTTTCTTACGATTTACAAGCTGCTTGTTCTAGTTTTCTATATGGTATGTCAACAGCATCTGCCTATATAGAATCTGGAAAGTACAATAAAATATTGTTGATTGGAGCTGATAAAATGTCTTCAATTATTAATTATAAAGACAGAGCAACCTGCATTATCTTTGGAGATGGTGCAGGTGCTGTTCTTTTTGAGCCCAACCACGAAGGTCTAGGGCATCAAGACGAAATTCTGAGAACAGATGGTATAGGAAGAAACTTTCTGAAAATTGAAGCTGGAGGTTCTCTACATCCTGCTTCTGAAGAGACCGTAAAAAAAGAACAACATTACGTTTATCAAGATGGAAAAACTGTCTTTAAATTTGCAGTTTCTAATATGGCAGATGTGAGTGAAAAAATAATGCTTAGAAATAATCTGTCTGGAGATGATGTGAATTGGTTAGTTGCACACCAAGCAAATAAACGAATTATTGACGCCACCTCTAAGCGAATGAAATTGGCTAACGAAAAAGTGTTAATGAATATACAACGTTATGGGAATACTACTTCAGCAACTTTACCATTATTATTAAGTGATTACGAAAAAAAATTAAAAAAAGGAGATAATTTAGTGTTTGCTGCTTTTGGTGGAGGATTCACGTGGGGATCTATCTATCTAAAATGGGCATATAACTCCTAATTGAATAAATACCCAAAACTATGGATTTAAAAAGTATTAAGGATTTAATTAAGTACGTTGCTAAGTCAGGTACTAGCGAAGTAAGTCTAGAAATGGATGATGTCAAAATCACCATTAAAAATGAAAAAGCTGAGAGAGAAAATCAAACTGTTATTCAGCAAGTGCCAATGCAACAGCCTATGGGTCAAAACCCAATGCCTATGCAAGCACAGCAACAAGTGCAAGAACAGCCAAATGCACCAACGCCAGCACCTGAAGCTGATCAAACAGAAAGCAACTACGTTACTGTAAAATCGCCTATTATTGGAACGTTTTACCGTAAACCGTCTCCAGATAAGCCTGCTTATGTTGAGGTAGGCTCTCAGATTGGTGAAGGAGATGTTTTGTGTACCATTGAGGCAATGAAGCTTTTCAACGAGATTGAAAGTGAAGTTTCTGGTAAAATTGTAAAAGTTTTGGTTGATGATGCCTCACCTGTAGAGTTTGATCAACCTCTATTTTTGGTTGACCCAGCCTAACTAAACACTCCATTAGTGGAGTTTTGTTGAATTAAACTTAAAAATTATGTTTAAGAAAATACTCATTGCTAACCGAGGTGAAATTGCACTAAGAGTAATTAGGACCTGTAAGGAGATGGGAATCAAAACAGTGGCTGTGTACTCAAAAGCAGATGCTGAAAGCCTTCATGTTAGATTTGCAGATGAAGCTGTTTGTATTGGCCCTGCGCCAAGTAACGAATCTTACTTAAAAATACCTAACATCATTGCAGCTGCAGAAATTACCAATGCAGATGCTATTCATCCAGGCTATGGATTTCTATCTGAAAACGCTAATTTCTCTAAAATTTGTGCTGAACATGACATCAAGTTTATTGGAGCTTCCAGTGATATGATTGATAGAATGGGAGACAAGGCTACCGCTAAAGCTACTATGAAAGAAGCTGGTGTTCCATGTGTTCCTGGTTCTGAAGGAATTCTTACAGATTACGACGAATGCTTGAAAACAGCCAAGAAAATAGGTTTTCCTGTGATGCTAAAAGCTACTGCTGGTGGCGGTGGTAAAGGAATGAGAGCGGTTTGGAGTGAGGATAAATTAGAAGCCGCGTGGGAATCTGCTCGCCAAGAAGCTAAAGCTGGTTTTGGAAACGATGGCATGTATATGGAAAAACTCATAGAAGAACCAAGACACATCGAAATTCAAATTGTAGGGGACCAAACAGGTAAAGCTTGCCATCTTTCTGAAAGAGACTGTTCGGTTCAGCGACGACACCAAAAACTTACTGAAGAAACTCCTTCACCATTTATGACTGATAAGTTAAGAGAAAAAATGGGAGAAGCGGCTGTAAAAGCAGCCGAATATATTGGCTACGAAGGAGCTGGAACAGTTGAGTTTTTAGTAGATAAGCACAGGAATTTCTACTTCATGGAAATGAACACCAGAATTCAAGTAGAACATCCAATTACAGAAATGGTTGTTGATCATGATTTGATTAGAGAACAGATTCTTGTTGCTGCAGGAGTACCCATATCAGGAAAAAATTATTTCCCAAAGCTACACAGTATAGAGTGTAGAATTAATGCTGAAGATCCCTATAATAATTTTAGGCCTTCGCCTGGTAAAATCACAACCTTACATACACCAGGAGGGCATGGAATTCGACTTGATACCCATGTGTATAGCGGTTATGTGATTCCTCCTAATTATGATTCTATGATTGCTAAGTTAATTACCACGGCGCAAACTAGAGAAGAAGCCATTAATAAAATGAAACGTGCTCTTGACGAATTCGTGGTTGAGGGTATTAAAACAACTATTCCATTCCATAGACAACTTATGGATCATCCTGATTATTTAGCAGGAAATTACACCACTAAATTCATGGAAGATTTTGTGATGGACGATAAATATAAGGACGAAGAATAAAAATTATTCTTTACTATTAATTTTTAAAATGCTCTTTTTGTTTTTTAAAAAGAGCATTTTTTTATGGTAATCTAATATAGCTTTGCTTTTAATTAAAACATCTGCACCAATAATTCCATGCACTATAGAAGCGTCGTGATCAAGCAAAGCTTGATTGATGTGATTTAAATCAAATAAAACCAAAGGCATATTTTTTTCTTCCCAATCGCCTATTTTCAATGCATTTCCTTCAGAAGCTTTTGTTAACATATTGCTTGCGCCAGCTCCAGTAGCCCTTATTTTACTTTCTTCTACTTGTAAATTAAAAAAATCGGCATATTTAAAATCAATGCAAGAACTAGAGGCGCCAGTGTCTAATATAAACTCGCCTTCTACACCATTAATTTCGGCAAAAAGCTGCAAGTGTTTAGTTGGAGTAATTACAAAAGAAGCATTTGAAAAATTTTTGGCTAAGTATTTTGAATTATAAGGTGACATTTTTCTTTTTTTTCGCAAATATAGCGTAAGATTTTAAATAAATTTGCCGCATGATATTAATTGACACCCATACGCATTTGTACAGTGATAAATTTTCAACTGATGTTGACGAAGTTATTGCAAGAGCAAAAAAAAATAATATACACTACTTTTTCTTACCCGCCATAGATTCTGCATATACCCAATCTATGTACGAATTAGAAAAAAAGTACCCAAAAGAAATTGGTTTAATGATGGGACTTCACCCTACTTCAGTGCAAAAAGAAACCTATTTAAGCGAATTAAAACACGTAGAAGAGCAATTTCAGCAGAGGGACTTTTGTGCAGTAGGAGAAATTGGCATCGACTTGTATTGGGATAAGTCAACCTTGGAAATTCAAAAACAAGCCTTTAGGCATCAAATAAAACTGGCTAAATCCAAAAAATTACCCATTGTTATTCATTGCAGGAATGCATTCGATGAAATCTTTGAAGTATTAGAAGAAGAAAAATCAACCGACTTACATGGAATATTTCATTGCTTTACAGGGGACTTAGCGCAGGCGGAGAAGGCCATATCTTATCAAATGAAACTAGGAATTGGTGGAGTAGCTACTTTTAAAAACGGAAAAATTGACAAATTTTTAAATCAAATTGATTTGAAACATATTGTTTTAGAAACAGACTCACCTTACCTAGCACCAGCCCCCTTCAGAGGAAAAAGAAATGAAAGTAGTTATGTTCGTTTAATTGCTGAAAAAGTAGCTTCTTTGTATGCTGTTTCACTAGAAGAACTGGCGGCAAAAACAACGCAAAATGCACTAGAAGTTTTTAAAAATTTTAATTCAGGAAATTAATGAAAAAGCAAGGATCAAAAATCGCTCTTATTTATACAGGCGGAACCATAGGTATGGTGAAAAGTGATAAAACAGGCGCATTAAGAGCTTTTAATTTTGATTTATTACTTCAAAAAATTCCAGAGTTAAAACTATTAGAGCACGATATAGAAACGTATACTTTTGACCAGCCAATAGATTCCTCTAATATTGGAATTAATGATTATCTTAGAATTGCCACGTTGATAGAAGAAATTTACAATGATTACGATGCTTTTGTACTTCTTCACGGGAGCGATACCATGTCTTATACAGCTTCAGTGCTTTCTTTCATGTTAGAGAACTTAAGTAAACCAATTATATTAACTGGTTCACAATTACCTATTGGCGATTTAAGAACAGATGCTAAAGAGAATTTAATTACTAGTATTCAATTAGCTGGATTAAAAAAAGATAATCAACCTGTATTTACAGAGGTGGGCTTGTATTTTGAATATAAGTTGTATAGAGGAAACCGTACTACTAAGTTAAACACTGATCATTTTCAGGCTTTTAGCTCAATTAACTATCCTTTTTTGGCAGAGTCTGCTGTCACTATTAAGATTAATTATTCCGCATTAAAGAAAAGCAACCTCAAGCAAAATTTAATTGTTCACAAACAATTAGACCCAAATATTCTCGTTGTAAAGATGTTTCCAGCTATGCAAGAATCAACTTTAAAGCATTTGCTAGCTACTCCAAATCTAAAAGCTGTAATTTTAGAAACCTTTGGAAGTGGAAATAGTAAAACAGATGCCTGGTTTTTAGACGCCTTGAAAGAAAGTATTGGAAAAGGAGTACATGTTGTAAATGTAACTCAGTGTAAAGGAGGAAGCGTAGTCATGGGAAAATACGAAACTAGCGAAGAATTGAAAAAAATGGGAGTAATAAATGGAAAAGACATGACAACAGAGTCGGCCATTGGCAAATTAATGTATTTATTGCCTAAAAATCTTCAAAAAGAGGTGTTAAAGACTGTTTTTGAAACCTCATTAAGAGGTGAAATGAGTTCAAATTGATATTTTACAATAGATTAATGTGTTTTTTTTTTGGTTTTTATCTATGAAAGACTAAATTTGAATTTAATTTAAAAAAGAGAGGTGGCCGAGTGGTCGAAGGCGCACGCCTGGAAAGTGTGTATACGTCAAAAGCGTATCGAGGGTTCGAATCCCTTCCTCTCTGCATTGAATTATTAATAATATAAACATAAACATAAACAAAACAAGTACTAATTTTAAGACAAACAACAATGAAAAAGTTATTTTCAATTTTAAGCTTAATTGGCTTATTTTTT
>SL_7KL_010_BRINEDRAFT_10000226_pt1 | contig 25545 bp, 32 predicted proteins | sample SodLak_010_BRINE_FD_10663 | JGI IMG/M metagenome (IMG submission 10663)
ACACAAACACCTACGATAACAAATACACAAACACCTACGATAACAAATACACAAACACCTACGATAACACCTACAATAACAAATACACAAACACCTAGCAATAGTGGGGGAGGGGTTATAATAGTAACGCCAACAGAAGAAGATTTAATAACTAATCATTTAACAGTTGTTTCTTTTGAAAATTGTAATGATTCATGTTCTAATGTAGGTAGTACAAATCCTACTACATTAGTTTCTTCACAACCTTTCAGCTATAACAGCGGAATACCTAGTAATGTTACATTTACGTTTGTAAATGGTAATATACCACCTACAGGATATTACACTTTCATAGGTTATGACCAAGGAGGTTTATGTGCATTAATAGATGGTGGTCAAGTTATAAGTACTAATTTTTGTAATTAACATATGAAATATAATATAAAAAAATATAACCCTAAATGTGAGTATTCCCAAGACGGAATTATAGAAATTATCACTAACAATGATAATTATAAATTGTTAGTAAATGGGATGATTAGAATACCTCAAAACAATAAAATATTAAATTTAAAAAAAGGTAAATATCATATAGAAATATTTGATAAAGAAGGTTTTATTTTAGATGAACATATAGTTCTGATACCAGAAAATAATAATAATGAATATCATATGTCAATAACCACAAAACCTACTAAAACAGTTAAAAAATACAACGAAATTATAAAGATTAAAAAATTTTATGTTAACACACCTGAATTGAAAATTAATGAAGAGATATCATTTAAAATTTTTATTGAACACATTAATAAATGTAATAAAGAACATAAAAAAATAGATATTGAGGAACATATTATTAGTGATGTAAATTATAGTCTGTTTCATTCAGATAAAAATAGAAATATATATGAGTCAGAAATAATAACAACAAAAAATAAATTGAATATTTATAATAAAGTACAAACTTCTTCTTGTTTGAAAGATAAATGTATAGTTAAATTAGAGGATAATATAATGATTTATATTAAATTAGTAAATAAAAATATTAATAATTGTTCTACTCTAATTATAGATAATAATTATATTTCAGATAAGAATATTGTTAATTTAAAAAAATAGGTAAATGGGTTATATAAAAAAAGATGTAGATGCTTTAATAAGCACTAAATTAACTGATACTGGCAGACTTAAAATTGCTAGAGGTAATTTTAATATTAAATATTTTCAAATAGGTGATAGTGAAGTGGTTTATAATGAAAACGACATAAACAAATATAAAATAATAACTGCTAAAGATAATTACCAAAATAGTTATAATATACCTAGTAAGAATAAATCAGGTATTAAATACCCTTTTAAATTAAGAGAAGACTCTGATTTAACATACGGTTTAGTAATAAAAGAAGTTGATGTTGATAACATATTCAATAGCGCAACAGAGAGAGGATTTTTTACTGAACAGGAAGTAAAATTAGATGATGATATTGTTTTATCTCCTAATTTTATATTAGTAAATAATGATTGCACTAACCAATTATCAATAACTGAAGATGTTATAGACAGTAATAATAATTTCTCAATAGAAGATATTGAAATAGGACATATAATTAAAGTTTATGTTAATATTACCGATTTGAGTAATATACCAAATAGTTACGAAGTTTTAAGTTATTATATTAAACAAGTTAATATTAACGGAGGTAATGCAACAATAACCTTAGATAGAGATTTTAAATATTGTAATGCTATAACCAATAGTAGAGTTTTAATATATCCTAAAAATATGGATGAACTATATGATAGTCAAACGCCAGAACCTAATTGGAGTGAAGATGTTTTTAACTTTGAAAGTGTATGCGATATACAACAAAATGACATAAAAATTTGGAACATATCTAATGTATGGTCCCATAATTTGGCTGGTTTATTCGATGAAGAGTTCAAAGGTTATAAACAGTTTAATAGTTACAATTTTTTATCCACTAAGGAGTATCTAGGATATAATACCGATGAAGGTCAAAAAGATAATGAACAGAATTACCATTATAATTCTTTTGACCAAAAAATATTTGTAAGTCCTAAAGAACAAAAAAATATTAGTATATTACATTACACTAATAATTCAATAGATAATCAATACGGTGAAAAATTTGCTTTAGAACAAAATGATGATGTTGGTAGTGATAAAAATTTTAAAATAACGTTACCAACAATATCTTGGCATAAAAATAATATCAAAGAAACTGGTTTAAAATTATATGTTAATCCACCGTCTAAGGAAGATGAATTGAACAATGTACATTATATTGAATCTAACATTTCTGAAGACATGAACGAATTAGGTTTAAGGTTTTACAATCTTTGGGATGATAATTTAAATTTAGATGGCAATCCTAATAGAGTAGGTAAGGTATTCCCTGATTTACATATGATAGTAATTGATGATGAAGAATTATCGGCAGTTTTAAATTATAGAACAAATAGAACTTATACATTACCACAACCTAAGATAAATTTAATTAGTCCAACTAATTTTAATTTTAATAGCGTTGAAGAGGATGGTTTATTGAACGGTTCAGACGACACATTATGGGTCACTTATTTAATAAAACAAGAAGATAAAAACGGAGAATTACATTGTAATTACTATAGCAGAAAACAAGGTAATGATGTAAATTGCCCACCTTTTACAACTGATGCAATAATTAAGTTTGGTGATGAGTTCACATTTTTAAATGAAATTTATGAGATAAATGAAATATACCTACTAGTCCAAAAAACAGAAACAGGGGTATTACCTTCACCATCTAAATGGAAAATGATAGATTACACTAATGAATTATCTAATAATATAGACGAGCAAGAATTATTAGAATTCGATTTTTTAATAACTAAAGATATGTATGATAATGCACCACTATACAGACTAGAAGAACATTTAGATTTAGTGGAAAATGGGGAGGATAATTTCAATTTTGGCGATGAATTTTTCTTTTACGGAAACTTAAAAACCGATATACAAGCTACAATATATGTAATGAATTTATTATGTAATTTAGGTGAAAATCAATTTAAAATGTCTACTAATCCGACCTGGGACGGTGAATCAACACCTTATGTTAGTGAAATAAATATTTTAGATGAAAATAGAGATGTCGTTTTAACATCTAAAATACAATCACCTCAGAAAAGAATAGGAATACAACAATATAACATTAGATACGATATATAATGGGAGAGTTTAGAAATATTTGTGAACCAATTACTTTATTACCTCTAGAAGCTGAATGCGTACCTTTTAACAACACTTCTAATGACAACCCTAATGGTAGTATAGATTTAAATATAAGTGGAGGGACGCCACCTTATAACGTTTTTTGGAGCAATGGGTCTACAAAAAGAAAATTATCTAACATATCTGAGGGAACATACACTGCAAGAGTTGTTGATTTTTACGGAGATTTCGAAATAGATATAGAATGTTCAATAATCAACAATTTTTAATTTACTTAACCCATAAAACATACTATTTTTAAATAAAAAAATATGGGTAAATTAAAAAACAATCCAAAAGTATTAGGTTTAGATATTTCTACCGCAACTATAGGTTGGGCTTTATTTGATATAGAGACTAAAGAATTATTAGAACTTACACATTTTTCTCCTGTGGTAAAACCTAAACCAGAAGATAAAATAGAGGAATTGCTACTTAAGAGTGAGGCTTTTGATGAAATGTTAGAAAAATATAAAAAAATGAATATAATAAAGGTTATAATTGAAGAACCTTTATTAAAATCTAACAATACTTATACTGTCGGTAAATTGCTAAGGTTTAATTCGTATGTCAGCAAATCAATTAAAAATATATTAGGTATTATGCCTAATTATATATCCACTTACAATTCTAGAAAATATGCTTGGCCAGAACTTATGGGTAAAAATGACAAAGGTAGGGTAGTCCTATTTGGAGGTATGGATAAAAAAATCGATAAGAAAAAAGAGGTTTGGAAATTAGTAAATAAAGCAGAACCTGAAATTAATTGGCAATATACTAGAAATAATACTCTAAGAAAACAATGTTATGACCAGGCGGATGCGTATACTTGCGTTTTAGGATATATGAATAAAGAAAAAATTTGGTAGTTTTATATAATAACATTATATTTGCATAAAATTGTTAATATATGTGTAGTGAAAGTAAAATACTAGAAGAAATTATAACTGGTATATTTGGAGATGAGAAATATCATGACGAAGAAGAAGGTCAGATAGCAGTAGATTGTCCTGTATGTTCACATGAAATTAAAAATCTTTCACACGGAGATGGTAAAGGTAATTTAGAAATAAATTATAAAAGTGGTGTATATAAATGTTGGGCTTGTAGTGACACACATAACACTAAAGGTAGATTAAGAAGTCTAATAAGAAAATATGGTAATATTAGACACTATAGAGAATATGTATTAATAGCACCAAAGGAAAATAAAGAAATAACCGTCAAAAAATCTAACTTTGAACCTTTACCCAAATCGTTTAGACCTCTAGATGAAATACCAAACATATATCCTAACAAAAAATCTGCTTTAAAATATCTAAAGAATAGAGGAGTTTCACAAGAGATTATAAGTAAGTATAATGTAGGTTTGGTGAGTGAGGGTAAATATTCTAATAGAATTGTAATACCTTCTTATGGTTTAGACGGTAAAATTAATTTTTTTGTCACCAGAACTTGGAATGATAATACTAAATTTAAATACCTAAATCCAAAAACAGATAAAACTAATTTAATATTTAATGAAAAATTTTTAGACTATGATAAGGATATCTATATCGTAGAAGGTGTTTTTGATGCCTTTTTTGTGGATAATCCTTTAATTATGTTAGGAAAATACTTAAATAATTATACTTTTGAAAAATTATATAATAATGCTAAAGGGAATATCTATATATGTTTAGATTATGATGCTTGGGAAGACGCTTTATTAATATATGACAAATTGAATGGTGGTGTCTTAGAAGGTAGAATATTTTTAGTTAAAATGAAAAACGATTCCGATATTGCAGAAATCAAGGGTGATTTTAATAAAACCGAAATTATAAATGACTATATCAGAAAAATATGAAAAATAATATAAAACAAAAGATATGTGCAATTTGTCGAAAAGCCAAACAGCGTATATCTTCATTCGTTGGAGGTCAGTTTAAAAGACGACAGAAACGAAATAAAAATGTTATGGAAAACTTTATTGATTTAATTACATCATGTAAATTCTACGTTGGGTTTATTTTAGGATTATTAGTTCACGTTAAAAAATTAATAGAAACGATAAAATGGTATTACTCAATATTATTTAAACAAGTTTTAGTTGGTAAAATTGAAATTTATGATAAAGATAAACCTAAAATTAGGGTTAAAATAAAAACTAAAGAAAATAAAATAGCAGAAATAACAGATAAATCAATTAAAAATTATTTGATTTTAAATTATCATGAAATATATGGGGGTTTATTAAAATATGAATTAGTATTAAACCAACTTAAAGAAGAAACAGGTAAAATCCAAAATGGTGATACTAAAGAATTTGAATATGAAATTAATGATGACACTATTACTATAATAAAAGAGAAGTATAACGACCAAAAAATAATAGATATTAAAATACAAACAATTATAACACCTAAAGATTTTGATAAACCACCATTAATTTTAAACTATTCAATTAGAAAATCATTTAATGGTTTGAAATTACCTTGGGGTATTATTAGTGTTGATAAATTTAACACAGTAGTAAATCATAAATGAGATTATAAAACCGAACCACCAACATTGTGTATATGCAAGTGGGGGTTATGGTGATAAATCTAAAATTAATTAATAATAAAATTTGGGTGAAATTTGAAAGGATAATACTTTTTAATCCCCACCTGACACATACACAAAAACGTTATAAATGGAAACAATATTAGAATTAAATAAATTTAAACATATAAAATATCACGATGAACCTCATTTATATTATGTGGGTGACGATAAATTAACTAGTGCAACTACATTTATAGGTAAATTTAAACCTAAATTTGATACTGAAAATATATCTAAAAAATATGCCTATAAACATGGGATGAATGTTGAGGATGTTATAGCAGAATGGGATTATAAAAGAGATTTTTCAACAATTAAAGGTAGTGCTGTACATGATATGGCTGAAAATTGGTGGAACGACAAATATTTTCCATATCCTGCCCATAAATCCATCGAAAGGTTTGGTGAGGATGTTACTAAAGAAGCTTATTATAAATGTGAAGATATTTTTAAAAAGTTTTATGAAGATGCTAAAGAAAATTTAGTCCCTATTAAAATGGAAATGGTTGTTGGAGATTTAGATTATGGTTTGGCTGGTATGATTGACTGCCTATTCTATAATAAAAAGTTTGACGAAATACAAATATGGGACTATAAAACAAATAAAAAAATAGCAAAAAAAGATAATTTTGGAAATAAATTTAAAACGCCTATCAGCCATTTAGATGTTTGCGAATGGAATACATATAGTTTACAATTATCACTATATAAACATATATTAGAAAAAAATACTAATCTAAAAGTTGGTAGTTCTTATTTGATATGGATTAATGAAGTTAATGATAATTATAAAATAATTAAAACAAAAGATTTAAATGAAGAAATCGTTGAAATGTTAAAATATGATAATAGGTTATAATATACAATTAAATATATGTATATTTACAAAATAAAAATAAATAAAAATGATAAAAAAAATATTACATTTCTCGGATTTACATATTAAAATGTATAAAGAACATGACCTATACAAAGATTTATTAGTCAATTTTTTTAAAAAAGCTAAAGAAGAAAACCCTGATAGGATAGTTTTTACAGGTGATTTAGTTCATAACAAAAATCAAATGACACCAGAATTGGTCTCTATGATATCATACGTTTTGCAAGAATCTTCAAAAATATGCAAGTCAATTTTTTTAATTGGTAATCATGATTTTTTAGAAAATAATTTAAATAGATTAGATTCTATAAGTCCTGTGGTTGAATATTTAAAAAATGATAATATTGTCTATTATACTGAAAAAGGACAATATACAGATGATAATGTAGATTGGATAGTTTATAGCTTGAAAACTCACAATGAACCACCTAAAATATCTAAAAGTAACAATACAAAGATAGGATTATTCCATGGACCAGTATCAGGATTGACCACAGACAAGGGTTTCCAATTTAAAGATGGGTATGATTCAGATAAATTTATAGGTTGCGATTTAGTTCTTTGTGGAGATATACACAAAAGACAGACATTTGAAATACCTGATGGAAAAAAGGCGTATATGGTAGGTTCTTTAATATGTCAAAATTATGGTGAAAGTGCTACTAAGCATGGGTATGGGGTGTATGATTTGGAAAGCGATAAATACACATACAAGGACTTGTTTAATCCTAGCCCATATTTAAAATTCAAAATAAATAGTGATGATGTAGTAATTAAGAACAACGAAATTTTAATTAATAAATAATATGAGTAAGTTACAAATAGACAAATTAGTTAACCCAAATATTGAAGTTGTTTGGGAAGATGACAAAGAAAATTTTAGTAAGGATAAAATAGTGGTTATTGAAAACTATTTCAAACAAAAATATAACACTAATAATGTAACTATTATAACTAAAAGTAAAAACGACAATTATAATTTAAATTCTGTAGATATTTCATATAATATCACAGATTTTAATTATCAAAAAGATTTAATTGGTGAATATTTAAATATAAACGATAAAGAAGATTTAAAGGAGAGGGTTATAAAATTAGATGATATTGTAAATAATAAAATATCCTCTATGGAGGAATTCAATAGAAAATCAATAAAATATCAAGTAAATAGAATAGAGTTTAGCAATTTTTTATCATTCGGAGATAATCAAGTGTTAGATTTAAACGAAAATAAAGGTTTAAGTGTTATTGAATCAGAACCTGCTAACTTTTCAGGTAAAACGACTTTATCTGTAGATTTGTTATTGTTTTTATTTTTTGGAGAAACTACCAAAACTAAAAAGTACGAAGAAATTTTTAATAGATATAGAGATAAAAACAGTGTATCTGTTGTCGGATATATTAACATATTAGGTGATGATTATTGTATAGAAAGAAAATTAACAAGAAAATTGACTAAAAAGGGTACTTTTAAAGTAGAAACTAAATTAAATTTTAGTAAAGTATTATCTGACGGCACTAAGGAAAATTTAAATGGTGAACAAAGAGGTGAGACCGAAAAAATAATATATGATTCTATAGGTACTAAAGAAGATTTTTTATCTACTATAATAACAACAGGTAGTAACCTAGAGGATTTGATTGATAGTAAACCTACCGCCAGAGGTAAATTATTTAATAGATTTTTAGGTCTTGATGTTATAAAATTAAAAGAAGAATCTGCAAAAAAAATATACGATAATTTCAATAAGACTCTAACTTCTAATACATATGACGTTGCAGAATTAAAAGATGAAAATAAAAATAATAAAGAAGATTTAAAAACTATTAACAAAGAAATTGAGAAATTAAAAGATGAAATTGAGGTATTAGAAGATAGAATCAAAGATGGAAATGAATATAAAGATTCTTTGCTCTATTCATTACATGGCGATGTTAATGAAAATATTAAAAATATAGATGTTGAACGATTAACTAATAATATAAAAGAAAAGGTGTACCATATAGAAGAATTAAATAATAAAATATCTAATTTAAAGTTGGTCGAACCAAAAAAAGAGTATGATGAAAATACTCACGATTCCATTATAGATGAAATTAATGAGAATAAAGCAGACATTAGATATAACAATAATAAATTAACTGAATTAAACAATAAATTAAACAGTTTTGACGGTAACGTTAAATGTGAATATTGTAAATTACAATTAAAAACAATGTCTTTTGAAGATGATTTAAAAAAAGAAATTTCTGAATTATCTGAAAAAAACTTAGTAATGAATAAAAAATTAACAGACCTAAATAAAAAGTCTGAAAAATTTAAAGAATTAAAAGTACAACATTCTGAGTATGAAAAAAATAATTTAATACTCGCTAAATTATATTTAGATATTGACAAATTGAATAATGATATCAAAGACATTGAGAATAAAATATCTGAATATAATAAAAATGAACAAAAAATAGCGCACAACAAAAGAACAGAATTAAAAATACAAAAATCGGAATCTAAAATAAGTGAACTTAATCTAGATTTGAGAGAAAAAAATAGAGTTCTTAGCGTTAAGAATAATGACATACATAATATTAATAAATCAATAGATAATAATAAAAATTTAATTAAGAAAATTGAGGAAGAATTAGAAAAAGTTAAGATTTTTAAACTATATTTAAAAATATTTGGTAAAAACGGTATAAGTAAATTATTATTAAAAAGAGTGTTACCTAATATAAATAATGAATTGAACGATTTATTAGATACTACCACCACATTTGATTTAGATATTAGTCTATCTGATAAAGATGAATTAGAGTTCATTATGACAGATAGGACAACTAGAAAAACGAAATATTTATATAGTGGTAGTGGATATGAAAAAACTGTGGCATCTATAGCAATAAGAAGTGTACTCACCAAAGTAAGTATGTTACCAAAACCCAATATAATAGTATTTGATGAAATATTTGGTAAAATTGCTAATTCAAATTTAGAAATAGTTAAAAATTTATTTCACAAGATTGAAAACTTTTTTGATAACATATTTATTATTACCCACAATCCTGTTATTAGTAATTGGGGTAGTAATATAATTAAAGTTGAAAAAAATGAAAATGTGAGTAATATATTATCTTAAAATTTTGTTAAAATAGAATAATTTAATTATATTTGCTAAGAAAATAAAAATAAGTATATATGATTAAATAAAATGAATACATTAGGATATTACGGAAAAGAACTAAGTAAAATAAAACCTTTAAATCACGATAAAGAAGAAAAATTATTTAGAGATTACTACAGTAAGAAGATTACTTATGATGAACTTAAAAATAGTTTGTTAATAGGTAATCTTCGTTTTGTTGTTAACGTAGCTAAAAAATATGTTAACGAAAATAATGATTTGAGAGATTTAGTTTGTGAAGGGAATATAGGTCTTATTAAAGCCATAGATAAATTTGATTATACAAAAGGGGTTAGGTTTTTCTCATACGCAGTATGGTGGATTAAAGAGAATATCATAAAATCTTTACATAATAACTCATCTACAATTAGAATACCAAAAAGTGCATATACAAATAAAAATATAAGACTATCCAAAATAGACTATTCTGAATATGCTACACATTTGGAAGAAACTATGGTGAGTGATACTTATAATGAAATTAATTCTAAAATGTTAAGTAATGATTTATATGAAACCATGGATGTTTTAGAGGATATTGAGAAATATGTTATTATTAAGTATTATGGTATTGAGTGCGAAAAATTAAACCTTAAAGAAATCGGTGATAGTTTAGAAAATAAACTAACTAAAGAAAGAGTTAGACAAATAAAAGAAAAGGCGATTAAAAAGCTTAGAAATGATATAAATAAATTAAAAAAATATTTATAATGGAATTTAAAAAATCAATCATACCGATATTATTAATAATTGCTGCATTATCCGTTAGTTTTTCTGCTGCATTTTACTCAGTTACAGGTTTAAGCAAACTATTTGTTGGTGCTTCTACTGAAGTAATAATTATGGCTTCGGCTCTAGAATTTTCTAAAATAGTTGCCGCTTCATTTGCCTATCAATATTGGAAAGATTTGAATAGTTTACTTAAAATATATATTGTAACAGCAATAACAATACTAATATTAATAACCTCCATAGGTATTTATGGGTTCTTAACTTCAGCATATAAAGAAAACCAAAATGAGTTGGATAAGATAACAAATATTGTAAATCTAAATGAATCTAAATTAGATGGTTTAAAGGATACTAGGGATAGATATGAACAAGATATAAGGACAAATAGAGAAAGTGCCTCAGAATTAAGGAAAGCACTTTCTAACAATGTAATACAATATAAAGATAAGGAGAGTGGTGAAATAATAACAACAACTTCAAGTGCTAACAGAAAAACATATCAGGAAGAGTTGAAAAATATAAATAATAATATTGATAAAAATTTGGAATTATTAAATTCGATTAACGATTCCATAAGTAAATATCAAAACATTGTTATAGATACTAAGAATAATTCTAATATGTCAGGCGAATTAGGCACTTTAATTTACTTATCTGATATAACAGGTAAAGATATGGATGTAATAGTTAATTATTTAGTATTATTAATAATATTTGTTTTTGACCCTCTGGCTATAAGTTTAGTAATATCTGCAAATATTGCATTATCTAAAAATAAAGAACATATTTTAGATAAACCTGAATCGACTAAAACAGATGTAGAAGAAACTTTAATAGATGGAGATTTAGAAACCCCTGAACCCACACCAACTAAACCTGAACCCACACCAACTAAATCTGAAGAAACGACAGAAATAAATGAAGAATATAATATCACACCTACACCAAGTAAGGAATATAAACCAAAAAAAACAATAATATATAAAAAATAAATGGATATTATAAAATTTGGAGATTTTAAAGCTAAAGGTAATTATAAAAACAAAAGACAGATTTTATTAAAATCAACTAATAGACCTGCAAGAGAATATCTATTAAGTCTTAAAAATAGATTTGATGGCAATAATTTTAATATACCCCATTATGTTGTGACTAGAGAGGGTAAAATTTTAAAACTATTAGAAAACTTAACATATTCTACACTATTTATAGATAGTAAGATTAATAAGCGTTCAATAGTAATTGCACTTGAAAATTTGGGTCCACTCAAAATAAATTATGTTAGAAATAGTTACATTAACTATTTTGGTGATATTTATAACTTAGAAGTATTAGATAAAAAATGGAGAGATGAACAATATTGGCAACCTTATACGGAAAAACAATATGAATCTTTAAATTTTTTAATTAATACGATAATAGAACAGACTAACATACCTAATAAAATGGTTGGACATAATATTATAGATGATGAAATAGATAGGTTCAAAGGTATTGTTAGTATTAGCAATTACGATAGTAATTATAGAGAAGTTAATCCTTCTTTTAATTTTAAAAAAATTAAAATATGAGCAAAAATAATTCATACGATGAAATTAAAGATTTGTTAAGTAGTAGTAGAAAATTATTCCTTAAAGAGGAAGAGTTTGAAACTTCTCAAGAATCTGAAACTGAAGTGTCTAATGACCAGAAAAATTTATCTAGTAAAACCTATGAAATTAAAGGTCAAAAAGTTCAGCTATATGGTGAAACTAGTAATAGTATACAAATAACTAACCAAGAAAAAGATGCGTTTATAGATAGTATGAAAAATTTTACCAATAATGTAGGTGAAATGGCGGATTTCAAAGTACTAAATATATATACAAATAATGTTGAATGGTCAGGCAGAATACCATCAATGGATATTGAGTTTTATTTTGATATAAATGAAGAAGACGGTGTTTATGTAAAGACAGACTTAATAAAATTAAACGATAATTTATTGGAGGTCTTTGAAAATTTAAATAAGACTTATGACCAATTTAAAATAACTTGGAATGAAGTTTTAAATAATAGAAAAAATATAAATTAATTATGGCTTTAACTAATTCAGATAAAAAAGAAATAGGTGTTCTAGTTAGAAAAGAGATAAAAGATTTTATAGGAAAAAATTCTATTAAACAGTTAGAAGATAATCTTATAGATACAATAAAAAAAGACATTAGTAGAGGTAAAATAAAAGGTGATATACAAGACATCGTAACTAAAATGATGGTAGAATTTTACAGAACTATGTGGACTAAAAGGTCTTTTTGGGAAAAGACTATAAAAAGATAAAACAAACAATATTATGAGTATTAAAAAAGACTTTAAGAATAGCATTAAAAAATCATATGAAAAAACTAAGCCTACCAACGATGCGGAGATAGATAGAAATGTTATGAAACAAAAATCTAAAGATATCGAAATGGTTGAGGATGAGGAAAATAATAAAGAGGAGACTGAAGAAGCTACAACTACAGCGTCTTCTGGTTCATATGAAACGCCTAGTTTTTTAGCTAAAAATAAAAAAAATTGGAAACCTAACAGTAAACCTATTTATCCAGGTGGGAAGTTTGTAAAAGTAAAAGATAAATGTAAAACTTACCCTTATTGTGACCAGGGTGATATGAATGCCTTAACATTAACAGAATTAAAAAAAATAATAAAAGATATTTATAAGGAAGAATTGAACGATTTAAAACTTGAAGAATATTTATTCGAAATGAGTAAAAATAAAACTAAAAAAATATTAGAAGAGGTGAAAGTAGATGGAAGTAAATTAGAAGATATATCAGAAAAACATGGTATGGAATTAAAAGATGTTACTAAATTATATGATAAGGCTGTTGAGAACACTGAGGATGATTCTGAAACAATATTAAATAATATGACTGAAAATCCGAATCACTATACTAAAGAAGAGACTGAAGAAGCTACAGCTATGGGTGGCGGTGGTGTAGGCTCTTTTGAGACTAAACTAGGTGATTCTACAGTAAAAAGAAATATACACACAGTAAAAGAGAGTGATTTGGTCAATATAATAGAAAAAGTTATAACCGAACAAGATGTTAGTCCAAAAAACCAAAAAGATGCGATGAAAGGGTCTAAAAAAGATAACGAACAATATATAAATGATATTGTTAAAAAAATAAATGATTATTTAAAATCTCATACTAAAGCTAAATTTGATGCAGAACCTGACGGACTACCTAAAGGTGAGGGTGAAATAGGCGAAGACGATAAAGTTGCATTTAGAACTGATGATGAAATGGACGAATTTATCGACCATTACTCAAAGTCAGGAGGATTGGAAAATTTAGAATATGACAATATTGAACCAGATAAAGATAGGATGGATAAATATATTAACGGTTCAACCGAAACAGGCAATAGCCACGAATATGGTAATGCAGTTAAAAAATCTAAAGGTTCTGAAGAGGTTATGGACAGAAAAGATAAAAATGTTTTAAATAAATTAAAGTCTAAATCATATAACAAAGACAAACAACCTGTCAGCGATGAAGACACCAAGGATTCTGTTTCTGACGCTTTAAAGGAAGAAATAAATAGAATTAAAAAACTATTACAGTAAATAAACCATTATCATTGATACTTATATAAAAAATCCTATATTTAATTATATAGGATTTTTTATTATGAACAGAAAAATAATGAACTGGTTAACAAACCCAATTTCTAAAAATAAAATTAATATTGCTTTAAAAGAAAATAACATTAAACAAGAATTAATTGATTTATTTAGAGATTTTTTATTATATTTGTATAGTAAAATAAAAGATAGTTATGTTGGAAATTTCTTATTTGAAGATGAACATGACGTGTATTATATATTTACTGATAAACAAATAGATATTCATTTTAATTGGGTTTTAACTAGAATAGTGAATAACTTTAAGAAAGAAAATATAAATTTTAATTTTACAGATGAAGATTATTTCTTTATTAGGGAATTTATAACTACAATTTTTTATGAAGTAGAAAGTGAGGAAGAATTAAATAATAATAATAAATTTATAAATGAAATTATGTGTATAAAAAAAATTAAAACTCAGGCACAATTAGATAATTTCATAGAAATGTACAATTTATTATATAAGTCATTAAAAATAAATGAAAATGCAGTTAATTATAATCTTTGATTTTATACTTGTCTTTGCTATATTGTCAATAGTAAGGAGTTTGTTCTTAATCATAAGAGGTGTTACCAGTACACCGCCTAAAACAATAAAATTTGATAAATATGAAATAATATATTATGGTGTAATGTTAAGTTACATTATAACCTATTTATCACACAAATAAAAAAAGTTATGGAAGAAAAAAATAAAATTGAACCAGATAAGTGCATATTAAATGAAACTTATGATTTGTACGGCAAATATCTAACTAAATTAACAATAAAAGAAGGTTATACCGTATTGGAATTTATATTTCCTAAACATTGGAAAATAAATATAAAAGATATTGAACAGACTAGCAATACAAACAATGATTCATTACTATATGTTGCGGCAATAAAAAATTATTCAAATAATTTCACTTATTTTGAAGAGAATTTCATGTCAGAAATAAATAAAAATATTATTAACGATGAAAAATCTAAACTATTGAATGTTAAAATTATGGAATTAAAAGAACTATTCAATAGTGCAGATATTGAAAGTTTAAAAAAATTAAATTTTAAAGGTGACTAATTATGGATTCTAATGTTATTGATGAATATAATAAAATGAAAAATGAAGGTAATAGTTTAGATAAATCTTCTGAAAGATATAAAAAGGAAGTTTCTGAAATGTTAAAATCAATGGAAGATATATCTAATACTAAACCTAAAAAATACAATATATGGGAGAGACTAAAAAGAGCATTAATGATGACATAAAACTATTTTATGATATTTATGATATAATAAGCGATATGGATGTCATAATACCTAATGAAGTAACTATAAACCTAACAGTAAATCAGGATAGTTTTATTAATTCAGTTGAACATTTTAGAGATGTTGATAAACCTAAAGAAGAATTTATTTTAGATTTGGGTGAATTGAAAGTAAATATAAAAAAAGGGGATTCTTAATTATCCCCTTTCAATCTTTTGGTATATGTTGTAAATGTCCTATATAAATATTCCCTATTAAACCCATATTCAACCAATTTTTCGTACAAATTTTCTTTTTGTGCAGGATAAATTGTTTTAGTTATCATGACACTACCTAATTTTCGTTTCCCATTTAGGTAATTTCTAAGAACATCAATAAATCTTAAAGATTCATCGACATTTTTAAATGTAAAACAATAATATTCACCGTTTTCATTAATAAAAACTTTATTATTTAAATTAAACACATTTTTAAAATTATTATTTTTCCTAAAATATTTTTCATAAAAAGTTAATATAGTTATTCTTTTATCATCTTGATAATCATAAAACTTTTCTTCTATGTCATAATTATCACTATAATAAATTATGGTTTCATTATTAGATTCAAGTTCAATCTCTACACTACGACCCATACCATCTTTCCTGTATGTTTTTCTATGGTCACCTTCTTTGATATTTCTTTTAATTAGCGCAATATCAAAATTAACTTCATCAGTATGTAGATTTTTTACGGGAAAAATTTTACCACCACCTTCTTTCTTCATTTTACTATATTTAGCTAAAGCTGACCTGTAATCAACATAAACCCTACTTTTTTTATATCGATTACCATTTTTAAATACAACTACTTGGTATTCAACCCTATCTTTATCCATATATTAAATTTTAAAATATGTAATTAATAAGCTTATAAATTGATAAACCCCATAAATCATAAAACCAGTCATTAAAACAGACAATAATATGATAGATTTTTGTCCAAAACTATATTTTTTACAAGTATTACATTGTTTATTCTTCATATATTTTTAAATAAAAATAGCATTAAAAAATAGATAAGTCAATATTAGATTATATTTATAATAAAAAAATTAAATGGACTACGTAAGAGTTTTAGAGATATTAATGGCATCCATAACAGGTATAATAATTGCACTAATAACATCAGGTTATTTTAATAATCGTAATAATAAAAAATATATAAAGAAAACGAAAGGTCAACTTATGGCTGAGATAGAAAAAAATGAATTCGTATATAAATTATTAAAAGATATTAAAGATAGGTATAACTCTGATAGAATATATGTTTGGCAATTTCACAATGGTAATGATTTTTATACAAATTCGGCAATGCAAAAAATAACTATAACTTATGAAGTTGCAGACGAATCCTTAGAAAGGAGGTCAAATAATAGTAAAAATTTATTAATAACTAATTTTTCTAGTTACATTAAAGAAGTTATCAATAATAAATCTTTTTTTTTAGATGTTAATGCAATAGAAAATGGTTCTATTAGAATATTAGCCCAATCAAATTCAAATAAAAGTCATATAGGCTTACCTATTTATGATAAAGATAAAAATCTAGTAGCAATAGTTTGTATGGATTGGGTACTCAATGAAGTTAATCAAGAATTTATTGATGGTAATGGTTTTAATGATATATTTATAGATAAGATTAAAGAGGAATTTAAAAATATAGATAAATTATTATAAGATGAAATTAACTAATATTATTGAAGATATTATTTTGGAAAAAGTGATGTTATTTCCAATTAGCAAAGATTATAGAATATCTAGTAAATATGGAAATAGGGGTGGTAAAAAACATCACGGAGTTGACATAGCAGTACCATCTGAAACACCTATAATAGCACCACTAGATGGTGTTATAGTATCTGGCGGTAAAAAAGATACTGGGTATCATAATAATGCTTGTGGTGGTACAATAAGAATGTCACATCCTAACAATATAACAACAAGATATTGTCACGTTAAAGAAATTGTATCTACAAAAAACGGTCATAAATTCAATAAAGGGGATGTTATTGGTTATACTGGAGGTGGTATAAATGACCCTAATTCTGGCATTAGTACTGGTCCACATTTACATTTTGAAGTTAAAGTAGACGGTAAATTGGTAGACCCGCTTAAGTTATTTAATAAGAATAAAGATAGTACAGTATCTGATGATGATTTCATTTTAAATCTTATTTCTAAATTAAGAAATAAATCTAGTAAAAAAAGTACTGAAAACCCTAACCAAAATAATGACACCTCAACTGAAAAATATAAAATAATCCTAGCGATGACAGCATTAAATCAATTTGAGGGTGAGTACGGAAAATATGGTAAGGAAGATTTTAAAAAGGGTAATATTAAGATTACTAATGAATTAGCCAAAAACATAACCAAATTTAAGGAAGATTATGGTTTAGAAAGTGAAATATTGCTAGATGATGAAACAATAAAATTCCTTAAAAATTTTATAGATAGTTAGAATATTAAATTTATTTCATTATATTTGCATAAAATAATAATGATTTATGGACTTAATAATATATAGTTTTTTACTTTATGGTACGTCTAATATAGTAGTATATGGTACTATATTTGAACCCTTCAGACAGGCATTGACTTTTCTACAAAAAATACCTTTAATAAAATACTTAGCAAGATTTATTGATGCGATGACATCCTGTATGATGTGTTTCCCAACTTGGTTAGGATTTTTATTGGGTTATTTTATATATAGCCCAACTCAAATATATCTAATAGAAGACGATTTTAAATTGTATTTCATATTGGATGGATTTATAGCTTCAGGTATTACATGGTCAATACATTCAATTATTACTTATTTTGAAGAATAATTTAACAAATTTTTTATAAAAAACAATTATAAACCTAGTATTTTTACAAAAAAATATAAACATGAATATAAAAACTGTTACAGAGTACGAAGATGGTAGAATATTATACCATAATGAAAATTTAGTAAAAAAAGGGGAAACCTTTTCTAAAGGATATTATAAAGCAATAGTAAACCAAAACACAGGTTTAATTGATATGTACAGAGCCTCAGACCCTGAAAAACATGATTTGATAAGTACTGAAGGTATTGATGATATTATTACTTTAGTGGGTGAATTTTTTAAAAAAGATAATCTTATAAAAGAAGATGTAAATTCTATGGGGTACAAACATAAATTAGGTATTCTACTTTATGGTAAGCAAGGCACTGGTAAGACAGCGTTATTAAATAATATCGCCAATTTTTTAATTGAAAATACCGACTCCATAGTTTTTATATGTAATAGATATCATGAATATGTTGGTGCAACTAAAATGGCTAAAAACATTAGAAAAATTCAAGATACCCCAATAATATTTATTATGGATGAATTTGAAAGATATGCTCGTGAAGCTGAAGATATTATAAAGAATTTTTTGGATGGTAATGATAGTATTGACAATACATTGTCTTTAGCTGCCACAAATTATTTAGATAGAGTACCAAACACAATAAAAGATAGACCTTCTAGATTTAAGATAGTTCATAAAATAAAAGGTATTACAAAGTTTAAAGATTTTAAAGCTATTGTAAAATCTAAGAGCGAAATGTTAGGTAAAGAAATTATAACAGATGACGAAATAAGAAAAATTTTATCAGAACATAAAGAAGTCACTGTTGACGATATCAAACATTATATTATTGATAGTTTGTTTAGTGAAAAATTGGTAACAAAAACTTTTAAAAATTCAATAAATATCGGTTTTGGTTCTAACATTGAGGAAGAAAAATATGATGAAGAATATGACGACTTTTTAGATGGAACTGAAATAGCTGAAGATTTTAATACTGTATCATTAAAAAACCCAGTAAATAAATAAAAAAAAACATATAATGGAATATTTTGAAAAAAATAACTTACGAGTAAAACCTAACATAAACAAACCAAATGAAGTTGTCATCGAGATTGAGAATTATGATTTAGATTCCACATCAATGGAGATTAATACTGATTTAATTGAATTGAGAGACCATTTAAATACATTAATAAATAAACATAATAATTATGGTGTTACATTTAAAAGCTTTAATATTGACGAAAGTGGCAAATTAAAGGAAGTATCCAACAAGGATTTAGGTTATGAGATAGGTAGTAAATTAAAATCTTTTTTTAGTAAAGAAGTTTTTGAAGAGACTAACGAAAACCGCAATAAGTTAGAATTTAATAAAAAAAATATAATGGAGTTGGTTGATAACTATAAAATAGGTATAAAACCTAATTTACTAGGACATAAACTAAGTCTGCCTAATGAAGATGATAAAAATAATTTTATCTCAGTAAAAACATTGGAAGTTATATTAAATGAACTTAGTTAGTATAACTTTTATCATCTAACATAGAAATATAGTATTCGTGCTCAATAATATCTAAATTACTAAATTTGTTGAATGTTATGTTCATAAAATCATAATCTTTATTCCTTAAAATAGAATCGATGTCTTTCTTAGTTAGATTTAATTTATCTAAACTAATATAATTTACTAAAAATTTAGTGAAGTCGTATAATAGTTCTTCTTTACTACTAGAATTTCTAGAAATGAAGACAAATCTATTTTTTTTGTTATCAATAATGGAATAGTACATAATTTTAATAATAAATATATGGAAAATAATAAAAAAATAAATTATTACGCTGAAGAGTTTTATTTATTCGAATATAAATTAAACCAATATCAAATAAAGTCATTAATTAATGAACTAACAAATAAAGATAAAGGTAAAATTATCGAATTAAGTAAAATTACCAATTTGTCAGGCGATACACGCATAAAGACTTTTATAATAAATAAGAATGGTTTTATATATTCATATAAATCATTTAATGGTGGATGTAGTATTATACTTAAACATTCTACTAGTAACGGTTTCACAGAAAAATACTTCAATACAGAATCTAATTATATTAAAAAATTATTAACTAAAATTAAAAATAAAGAAAATGGAAATTAACAGTAAATTAAATCTTACACAACCTAAAGGTGTAACCCCTATGATTATCGAAGAGACTGAAATGAGAGGTCATCATTTATCCGTCTTTGACAGATTAATGAAAGATAGGATTATTATGTTAAATGGTGAAGTCACCCCTCAAATGGCTACAACTGTAAATGCACAATTACTATATTTAGATTCTGTATCAAACGAAGATATAGAAATATATATTAATTCTCCAGGAGGTTGCGTTTATTCAGGTTTATCTATGTTATCAGTAATGGATTATATAAAATCTGACATTAGGACGGTAAATATAGGTATGGCTGCATCTATGGGTGCTGTATTATTATCGGCAGGTACTAAAGGTAAAAGACATGCTTTAAAATACTCTAATACTATGTTACATCAATCTTCTGGTGGTACAGGTGGTAATATACAGGACGCTGAAGTAAGCTATGAACAGTGGAAAAAATTAAATAGTGAGTTATTAACTATTCTAGCTGAAAATTGTGGTAAGACAGAAGAAGAATTGAATAACGACACAATTAGGGATTTATGGTTGTGGCCAGAAAAGGCTGTAGAATATGGTATTATTGATAACATTATAAGTAAAAAATAAAAATGGATAAACAAAAGTTAATTGAAAAAATATATTCTGAAGCGATACATATTGACAGCAAAATAATACCTAATAGCAAAAATAGCGGTACTGTTAAAGTTGTGGAGTATAGTAAAATTGAAGAATTATTAGGTGTAAAATATTCTCTTGATAACATTATCAGATAGTTATATTTTATATGTAATTTAAAACCCTTAAAATTTTTATTTTAAGGGTTTTTTATTTTATTTTATCACAAAATTAACTTATATTTGCACTATTATAAAATAAGTTTTATTCAATATTTTTTTATTATAATTAGACAGATAACTATAATAAAAATCTATAATATTATATTAATATATAACATAAATTTATATATTTATTATAACACGATAAAATTTATTTGTCGTTTAATAAATAAAATAACTTAAAACATGAAAAATATTTTTGAACCTAGGGAAAATATTCAACCCTATGAGTACCCTCATTTGCTAGATTATGCAGATGCAATACATGAGAGTTTTTGGACTGCCGAGCACTTCACATACGATAAAGATGCCTTAATTTTCAAAACGGAACTGAATAATAAAGAACGAGAAATCATTAAAAGGTGTATGCTAGCCATTGGTAATGTGGAAAATAAAGTAAAAACATTTTGGGCTAGAATTGATAATAGAATGCCTAAGACTGAAATTTCTGATGTTGGACATACTTTTGGAGGTAACGAAGTCATACACAGAAGGGCTTACGAAAAACTATTAAACATTTTAGGTTTAGGTGACGAATTTTCTAATATAGATGAAATACCTTGTATGAAAGACCGTGCAAAATATTTAACCAAATATTTAAAAGGTGTGAATTCTAGGAGTGATAAAGAGTTTACCAAATCCCTAATACTATTTACATTATTAATTGAAAATTGTAGTCTGTTCTCACAATTCTTAATTATCAGTTCATTTAATAAATACGAAAATAAATTAAATAACTTCAATTCAGTTGTTACAGCAACAGGTAAAGAAGAGGCAATACATGGACAATTTGGTGCTGAACTTATAAAAATAATAAGAGAAGAAAATCCTGAATGGTTTGACCAAGAAATGGAGGATAAAATAAGGAGAAATGTGAGAAAAGCTTTTGATGCTGAAATTAAGGTTTTGGATTGGATTTTTGAAGAGGGTGAATTACCATTTTTACCTAAAAAAAGTGTTGAGGAATATTTAAAATCTAGATTTAATCTTAGTTTAAATCAAATAGGTTATGAAGATGAATATGTAGTAGATGATATTTTAATATCTCCTACCAAATTTTTTGATAGAAGTGTTAAGTGTAGTATTAGTTTTGATTTTTTTAATGAAAAGAGTTCAGAATATTCTAAAACTAACATGATAACAGATGATGCTTGGTCAGATTTTTAAAAAAAAATAATATATGAAGTTAAAATTAAATTGGTTAAAAGAAGAACAAAGAAAATTTTTAAGTAGGGGCTATTTAAGAGACCATGAGACCCCTGAAGATAGATATGCGACAATTATATCCACAATAAAGAAATATGGTCTTAAAATGGCTAAAACGGAGGAATCTAAGGATTATATAAATGGTATTGATGAGAGATTTAAAGAGTACTTTGAAAACGGATGGGTTTCCTTGTCAACCCCTGTATTAAGAAATTTTGGTGCTAAAGATAATTTGCCTATATCATGCGTAACAGGAGATACTTGGATAAATACTTTGGAAGGTGGTAAAAAAGCTTCTGAAATTGAAGTGGGTGATGAAGTATTAACCCATAAAAATAGATTTAAAAAGGTAGTTAATGTAATAAAAACTTTAGATAAAAACGACATATGGGAGATGAAATTATCTACTAGAATGACACCTTTAAGAATTACAGGTAATCATTTAGTTAAAACTAATTTAGGTTGGACCAGAGTAGATGAATTAGACCCTAATGAACATTTAGTTGCTATAAATGGTAAATTAAATTATGATAGTGAAGATATATTTTTTAATACTGAGAAATATTTCAAAGACAAATATATAGTAAAGGAAAATAAGTTATTTAGAGTTTTAGTAAATACAAAAAATAATACTGAAAACATTGACACTAATTTTAACCCTATAAATAATGAAGTTAAATTAACTGAAAATTTAGCTTGGGCAATAGGTTTATGGTATGCAGATGGGTCTTTAACAATGAATGATAGAAAAAAACCTAATGGTATCAGATTAACACAATCTTTGCAAGAGGAAGACATTATAAATAAGTGGTTAGATGTTATATATGAAAGTTTTGGTGTTAAAGGTAAATATAGTAAAACTAACGTTAAAAGCAAATATAGTAAAAGAGGTGAATCTGAATGGATAACTGCTAACGTGAACAGTACTCTTTTAGGTACTTTTTTTGAAGAATATTTTGGTAAATACAGTTTAAATAAGACGATACCTAATGAACTATTAAATGCCCCTAAAAATATATTAGAAAGGTTTTTAGAAGGTTTTATATCTGGGGATGGAACAATAACTAAAGACGGTAAATCTCAAATAACAATATCTAACCCTAAGTTATTGTTACAGATATATCAGATAAGCTTAAAGATAGGTGCAACCAGTTCACTGCAAATGCAATGTAAACCATCAAAATACAATAAAACTAAATATGTATATAGAATAACGTTTTTAAATTATAAAATAAGTAAAAATAAAAAATATTGCGGTTCTGCTATATTATTTGAGGATGGCTTATATTATACTCCAATAAGGAGTTTAAAAACTACAAATGATGTGGAGGATGTGTATGATTTTACTGTAGAGGAAGACCATAGTTTTTCATGTGCAGGGGTTGTAGTACATAATTGTAATCATGGGATATTGTCAGATTCTTTAGATGGTATATACAAAGGTATGCACGAGACTGGTATGTTAGCTAAACACGGTGCAGGTACAGCCGTTAATTTCAGCGATATACGACCTCTAGGTAGTGATATAAGTACTGGAGGCAAATCTAATAGTGTTTTAGATTGGATAGAATTATATGCTGACATGATGAGTAAAACTGCTCAGAATGCTTCAAGAAGAGGTTTTTTAACTGCATATCTTTCTTTAGACCACCCAGAGATTATGGATTTTTTAGATATTGGTACTGAAGCAATACCTAGAGATAAACAAAGATTCTTCCAAACTATAACTACAGCGGTAACAATACCTGAAGGCTGGAGAAAATCTTTAATGGAAGGTGATTTAGAAAAAAGAAAAATATTCACTAAGTTACTGAATACCAGAAAACAAGCAGGGTTTCCGTATATATTAGATATTGAAAATTCTAATAAAGGCATTTCTCAAGCATACATAGATAAAGGAATGAAAATACGTAACTCAAATATTTGCTCGGAGGCAATAGAATATGCTGATTACGAAAAAACATTCGCATGTTGTTTATCTAGTGAAAATGCTTACTATTTTGACGAATATAAAAATCACCCTTTCTTTAGAAAGGATATGAACATCATGTTAGATTGTGTTATTGAAGAATACATAGAAAAAGGTTCTAAACTACCAGGATTGGAAAATGCTGTTAGATTTGCAAAAGAACATAGAGCTATAGGTTTAGGTATTACAGGTTTCCATTCGTATTTGCAAAAAAATATGATACCTTTTGGTTCTACTGAAGCTTACATGATTAATGATGAGATATTTTCTAGTCTAAGAGAGCAGAGTGATGAAGCATCTAAATGGATGGCTGAACATTTTGGCGAACCTAAAATATTAGAAGGTTATGGTTTCAGGAATACTAGTAGATTAGCTCAAGCACCAAAAAAATCGACAACATTTATCGATGGCGGTACACATTTAGCTTTAAGTGAAGGTATTGAACCACACAAATCTAATTTTACTGAAAAGAAATTAGCTAAAATTCAAGTAGAATTTAAAAATAAAGAACTTGAAAAATTATTAATAAAAATAGGTAAAAATACCGATGATGTTTGGGATGGCATAGCAAATCAAAATGGTAGTGTACAACATTTAGAGTTTTTAAATGAAAAACAAAAAGATGTGTTTAAAACATTTTCAGAGATATCACAAATGGATGTAATACAATTGGCGGCTGCAAGGCAAGAATATATTGATATGGGTCAATCAATTAATTTAATGGTACACCCAGATACACCTGCAAAAGATATAATTAAATTACATTTAAAAGCTTTTGAATTAGGTATTAAATCTTTATACTACCAATATAGTATAAATGCAGCACAAAGATTCTCACAAGAATTATTAAGTTGTAGCTCTTGCGAAGGGTAAAAATAAAATACTTATTGACAAAAAAAACCTTTTAATGTTGTGTTAAAAGGTTTTTTTTATTATATTTGAAAAAAAAA
>SL_7KL_010_BRINEDRAFT_10000227_pt1 | contig 25537 bp, 27 predicted proteins | sample SodLak_010_BRINE_FD_10663 | JGI IMG/M metagenome (IMG submission 10663)
TAAATTCCATTTCTCTTTATGTATTTTTATTATAATTTATCGGTATAATATATAATGGGAACTAAGACAAGAAAACAAAGATCACGTTCTGTAAGTAGAAGAGGACGACGAACTAGGCCAAGAACGAGACAAGGAAGGCGACCAAGAACGAGACAAGGAAGGCGACAACATGGAGGAGGGAAACATACTCCTGGTGGTGTTCTTTATACTGCTTCCTCCACTTTAGGTGAGTTTTTCCCTAAAAACTTCAATCCTATTCCCCATTTCATTCCCAAAAATAATTTATGGGAACCCGTCCAAGGTGGAACTCATTACAGTTTATCCCCCGATTTCCACGCCTTAAACAGTGAAATGACTATAGGTGGCGACTCTACAGACATACAAACTATCCCTCAAATGTATGCGAAGTTGGATACAATCGAAGTTCCCGATGTTCCTACACAAACTGGTGGAGGATTAACTTCCTTATTACCCTCACAATTAATTTCTACTGGTCGAACACTTGAACATGGTTCTCGAGCAATAATGGCAGGTATAAATGGACACCCTTTATCTTCCAGTCATAATCCAAGTGTTCTTCATCAACCGAATCTACAACATGAAACTTCATTCAATATTAATCCTATTGATATTAATCATCATATTGAAAATTCTAGAAATATAGTGTCTCAGTTGTAATTTATTTTCTGCGGATAAATATATATTATGGCAAAGAACGTATTGGATAATATCCTAGGACAATATAATAATCTATGCAGTCCAGCTCGTTTTTATGTGTTAATTTCTCTCTTTTCCATTATTTTAATGGGGGTTCAAAATTTAGGCAATTCGGATGAATATTGTATTGGATTGTATAAATGTCATTTGAATTTCCCTACTATTTTAATGTTTGTTGGAAAGATCCTCTATGTTCTCTTTTGGACGATTGTATTGAATGGTCTCTGTGAAACCAAATATACAAACCTTGCGTGGTTCCTCGTTCTTCTTCCCTTCATTGGGTTATTCATCATTATCGGATTATATATGCTTATGCTTGGAGGTCATGTGGTTCAAGCTGGTGTAGATGTTCTTGATAAAGAGGAATAAATTAAAATACTAATTATAAATATAAATAGTATTTTGTAATGTAATTATATATTAAATGAATAGTCACGAAACATTTGTATGGAATATTATTGAGACCTATTTCAAAGAAAATAGCCATTTCTTAGTCGATCATCATTTATCCTCATATAATGATTTCGTGTGGAACGGTATTCCTCGAATATTTAAACAGAATAATCCTATTAAGATAGTGAAAGAACAAGATCCAAATACGAATGAATATCGTCTTCAATGTTTTCTTTATTTAGGTGGTAAAAATGGAGATAAAATACACTACGGAAAACCAGTTGTCTATAATGAACTCAATGATGAACACAAGAAGGAATACATGTATCCAAATGTTGCTCGTTTAAATAATATGACGTATGGTTTTACCATTCATTATGATGTCGATGTGGAATATACGATGATAGACGCAAACGGAAATAAAACCACCAGTGAGGAAACTTTGGAACATATTTATTTAGGTCGTTTTCCTATTATGCTTCATTCTGATATGTGTATTCTCTCTACTCTCGGAGAAGATACTCGTTTCCAATTAGGAGAATGTAAGAGTGACCAAGGTGGATATTTCATTATTAATGGAAAAGAGAAGGCTATTGTTTGCCAAGAGAAATTCGCAGACAATTTAATTCGTATTACAGAAGATGTAAATCTTGTATATACTCATTCGGTGGATATTCGCACTGTATCAGAGGATCCTTCCAAACCTGCGCGAACTTTGTCAGTGCGTATGGTGAGAGATACACCCACTAAGAAAAACGGTCAAATTGTGGTCTTTATTCCTAATGTGAGAAAACCAGTTCCACTCTTTATCGTGATGAGAGCTTTAGGGATACAATCTGATAAAGATATTATTAGAACGTGTTTGTTGGATTTGGAAAAATATAGCCATTATATGGATGCGTTTACACCGAGTGTCTATGATTCATATAAAATATTTACACAAGAAAACGCGTTACAATATATTGCTTCCTTCACAAAGTCAAAAACGATATCGGGGACATTACATATTTTGATGGATTACTTTTTACCTAATATAGGAGAACTCAATTTCATCGACAAGGCATATTATTTAGGATATATGGTGTTCCGAATGCTCTCAGTGTATATGGGAGATGAAAAACCAACGGACAGAGATAATTTCAAATATAAGAGAGTGGAATTATCGGGTTCTCTCTTGTATGACCTCTTTATTGAGTATTATAAACTCCAATTGAAAGATATTTTTGTGAAAATCGATAGTGAATATTACTATCATAAAGATACCTATCAAAATAATTTTACATCCCTTGTATCAAATAATTATCAGAATTTCTTTTCCAATCGAATAGTGGAAGAAGGTGTTATGAAAGGATTTAAAGGGAATTGGGGGGCGTCACCTCATACTAAAAAGGAGGGTATCGTTCAAGATTTAAATCGTCTTTCCTTTTTCTCGTTTGTCGCTCATTTACGCAAATTGAATCTACCCCTTGACCGAACGGCGAAAGTAGTAGGACCACGTTTATTACATAGTTCTCAGGTGGGTATGATATGCCCGATCCATACACCCGACGGAGCAAATATTGGTCTTCATAAACATCTATCTTGTATCGCGAGTATCTCCTCTCAGTGTTCTTCTTCTCTCTTTATTCCATGGTTGAGAGATAGAAATCTACAACTCCTCAATGAAATCTCGCCTCAAGAAATGTCATCCTTTACTAAAGTGTTCTTAAATGGTCGATGGTTAGGAATTATCAAAGAACCCATGCATGTAATGGATGAATTCAAACTTCATCGTCGTAATTCTTTACTTCCACACGATGCTTCTATACGTTGGGACTATCGAAGAAATGAAATCATTATCCATACCGATGGTGGTCGTCTTATTCGTCCCTTGTTCTATGTGAAAAAGGACGGCCATATTAGTTATGAGAATTCACCGTTTGAGGACACACCAGTCAAGTCCCTAACGTGGAAACAAATCACACGAGGATACGAGTTTATTAATCGTAAGAAGACTGAAACTAAATGTAAGATCATAAAACCTAAGAAAATGTATAACATTCCAGAAAAGGAACCAAATGTAGACGCCTTCTTAGAGAGAAATTCATGTATTATAGAATACATTGACACAGAGGAAATTGAAGGTTCACTCATTAGTATGAATTATTCCTATGAAAACAAATATACAACGCATATTGAAATTCATCCTTCTCTCTTGTTTAGTGTCATGGGTAATATGGTTGTTTTCCCAGAAAATAATCAATTACCACGTGATCTCTTTTCATGCGGTCAATCAAAACAAGCGGTTTCTATGTATCATACAAATTACCAAAATCGTATTGATAAAATGGGTGTTCTATTGAATTACGGACAAACACCTCTAATTAAAAGCAAATATTATGATTATATTACTAAAAGTCAACACCCTTATGGAGAGAATGCTATTGTAGCAATCATGTGTTATAATGGATATAATGTAGAAGACGCACTCATCTTTAATAAATCAGCAATTGAACGTGGATTATTCCGAACTACATATTTTAATATGTATGAAGCATATGAAGAATCAAGTAAAGTATCTGGAACAAACGTAGATAGCCATTTTTGTAATATTGAATCACGAATGTCAAATATGGTTGGATTAAAACCAGGGTATAATTACTCATATTTAGACGAGCAAGGTCTGATTAAAGAAAATGAGGTAATCGATGATAAGAAGGTAGTAATTGGGAAATGTACCCTTTCTCTCCAAGAACCAAATACATTCTTAGATAGTTCTATCTTTCCGAAGAAGGGACAATTAGGAATTGTTGATAAAACCTATATGACAGAAGGAGAGGAAGGAAATCGTATTGCTAAGGTTCGTATTCGTGAAGAGAGAAAACCATCAATTGGAGATAAATTTTGTTCGAGAGCAGGACAAAAAGGTACTGTAGGTATTATTTTGGACGAGGAAAACATGCCATTCACAAAAGATGGTATTCGTCCTGATCTTATTGTTAATCCACATGCCTTACCCAGTCGTATGACTATCGGACAATTAGTAGAATGTCTTATTGGTAAAGTATGTTTATCACAAGGGTCATATGGTGATTGTACTGCGTTTGTAAATCAAGGAAGTAAACATGAGGTCTTTGGAAAGATGCTACAGAAGAACGGTTACCATTCTTCAGGAAATGAAATTCTTTATAATGGAATGACAGGAGAAATGTTGGAGAGTGATATTTTCATAGGTCCCACTTATTATTTACGGTTAAAACATATGGTAAAGGACAAGATCAATTATCGCGCAAGAGGGCCACGCACTCAATTAACAAGACAAACAATTGGAGGTCGTGCAAAAGACGGGGGTCTTCGTGTGGGTGAAATGGAACGTGATGCTTTATTATGTCACGGTATGTCTTCCTTCTTGAATGAATCGATGTTGGTTCGAGGAGATGAATATTATATGGCAGTATGTAATAATACAGGTAGTATCGCAATTTATAATGAAACTAAGAATATTTATCTAAGCCCAATGTTGGATGGACCCATTCAGTTCAAGGGTGTATTTGATAATAACATTCAATTGGAAAATAAGAGTTTATATGGTCGCGATTTTAGTATAGTTCGTATTCCTTATTCCTTCAAATTGTTGATGCAGGAGTTGAATGCGATGAATATCCAAATGCGTATTATTACGAGTGATAATATCAATCAATTGACTTCCATTATTGGAAATACGAAGACTATTGAATTAAATACGGGGAAGAACAGTTATGAAGAAGTGAAAAATGAATACGCAACTCATACACAAAATGAATTAAATCAATGTCATCAACGTTTCCAAAACAATATATTGAGTGGGAAACCTCCACGTGTAGAGAGAGAAACAACTCTTGAACCTGAGCGTGAATTACCACAGTATCAACCCACATCACCCGATTATCAACCCACGTCACCACAGTATCAACCTACATCACCCGATTATCAACCTACATCACCCGATTATCAACCTACATCACCACAGTATCAACCCACGTCACCACAGTATCAACCTACATCACAAAAGTATGAACCACAAAGTCCAACAGATATATCTTCACTCAATGATATGGAAAAAGAAGAATTCATTGAACTCTACGAAGAATTACTTACTCATTTAGGGATGAATATGCCTCTTTCTTATGAGGAATTAAACAATACACAAAAAATAGAAGTGTTCTTTGATCCAAGAATGGTACATATAATGGAGGAAATGATACGAGTGAACAACTTCCAAAATATTTCACCTTGGAATCAAGTGTATCAAACCATAGATAGAATGAGAGAAACTTTAAATAAGATAAAAGAACAACCTATTCAAAAACATTTCTCTCCGGATGAGATAGATAACTTCCAAGACAAAGTAAAGATTATCGTGAGAGAAAAAGTGCCTTCTAGTCAAGCAGGAGGGGGTTCTCACACGGATCAAACTCTTGAACTTGCCGGTGTTCATCTACTCACCGATGTAGAAGAAGAAAAGAAAGATGTCAAACATGAACTTGATGAATTCATAATTAAGAGAGAAAATGAAGAAAAGAAAACAATTACAATCTAAGTACTATATATAGATGAATACAGATAGTTATAATTTGAAAATCACACCTATTAAGCAAAGTTCTACCTCCATGTATCGAATCGCTTCTCGACGTGTTGTTACGAAAGATAGTCAAGAAAACTTCTACAATAAAAAGAAAAATTCCCCTCTAACCAGTCAAAATTCCTCGATATCTAGGATCCAATACTTGAAGTATAAAACATTAGGTCGAAATCTATAATTGATAAAATTGAATTAAATATACTTTATTATCTTATGTATATAACAAAGTATGGGTAGCAATTTAGTCAATGTTGTCTTTAACGCACGAAATATACTGCTTGAACAATTAGAACACTCTGGATATAATGTTGATAATTATAAAGGATTTACAACCAGTGAAATTCATATTATGTTGAAAAACAAACAATTAGATATGATAGTAGAAAATAATAGACAACATAAGATTTTTGTGAAATATTATATTAATAAAAGTATTCGACCTATGAATATGTATGATATTATCGAAAACTTATATCGAATTGAGAATATTCTGGATCCAAAAACGGATCAAGTCATCTTTATTACCAAGGATGACCCCAATGATACCTTGGAAAAAACAATGAAACAAATATGGTATAACGATCATATTTATGTTCGTGTTCGTTCCTTAAAACGACTACAATTTAATATTCTAAAACATTCCTTTGTTCCTCCTCATCGTATTCTAGACGAAGAAGAGGCAAAACATATTTATTATCGATATAATATAAAGAACCCTAAAACAGAAATGCCGACTATATCACGTTTTGATCCTGTGGCAATTACACTTGGAATTAAACCAGGACAACTATGCGAAATTAAGAGGAAAAGCCCGACCTCAATGATTTCCTATTATTATCGTTATTGTATTCAATAAAAATATTGAAGTAGTATATATTTGAATGCCGAATATTACACAATATAGAAAGGATTTGGAAAATCACAGAACAAGTTTTCAAATTGTAATTGATGAAATTAAGAATAGTTTTCGAGAGATGAAGTTGAATCCTAGCAATGAAAGTATTGTGAATAAATACGAACAAGACCGAAACAATCTTAACGATGTATTTCAAGAACTTTTTTTACTCGAGAATAAGATTCAAGGTTATTATAATGGTGTGAATTCAACTTTCCATAAGAATGACCGCGAATTAGATAAATTGAAAGAGGAATATAAAAGTCTTCATAGTCGATGGTCTGAATTAAAAAACTCAAATAACGCGTCTGATGAACGCTATGAAAATTCGGAATTTATCTTTCGTAGGAATATGTATATTTACGCTATTTATCTTGTTGGTATTGTTGCAATAAGTAGTATATTAATAAAATTATATCGTGAATAGATTTTTATAATGTATTAATATATATGTCGTGTATCCATACTATAGATAAAATCAATCTAACAAAAGGAAAACAATTATTAAACAATAGGAAAAGGTATCATTCAACAATAGGTGATGATCGTTTAGGTTTAATCAAAAAATCCACAACAGATACATTGGGGTCTTATATTGAAACTATGCAGAATATGAATGATACACCTCCCGAAGATCGATTAACGATTAAATCCGAACGTTTAGAAAAGTTACAGCGTGAATACAATCGTCTTACCGAGGATTATGCCTTAGCACATAGTGATTATATGAAAGAGTTGAAACAAGCACGAAATATTCGGGATTTAGGAAATGTAAATATCACAGGAAGACAAATGATGGCGGACGGTCGTCACCCAATTCGGTATCATTTAAATAAATATGGATATTATCGTCAGTATGATAATAGAAGACATTGGTCGGGTCCTCGTAGTCATCAACAACGTCGAAGAAATACGAATTGTCCGGTTGGATTTCAAAATAGGTCGCGTTCTCTCCAATTACATGATAAGACAAAAGAAGGACAACCTCTAGGTAGGGATGTCCCTTGTAATTTAGAAGGAACTATGATACGAAATTCAAGAACAAAACAAATCTCATGGGTCACACCAGATGGTTCACGTAAAATCGTTCCCAATATGGATTTATTCGAGATGTTGAAGCGGAACGGGTGTCCTAGTAAAATCCGAAATTTGTCGGATGCTATTTATAATCGTATTCCTCTCTCGGGGACTATGGAAACTACGGATACGTGTGCAATATTTACGAATACAGAAACAAAAGCACGCGTGGATGAATTGAATAAACAATTAATTGAAAAAGGACAAGAACTTCAAGAAGAGTTACAGAAAGTAGAGCGTCAAAATAACAAGGTACAAGGAAGTGTAGAAGGATTTGAAGGATTAACAAATAATGAAAATCAACAGACTATTCAAGAGATGCGTGAGGAGATTGCTAGGAAGATTCAAGAATTGAATAATGAGAGAGAACGTTTGGATTTGGATACAAGTCGGGCAAATACGTATGCGCGTGATTATAAGGATATTGATAAAATGATTACCAAAAAGTATTATGAATACATTTTCTGGATCCTTGTAGTGACTGGAATAAGTGTTTTCACGTTCCGACAAATCACTAAAAAATAATCATATATATTTATAGTATTTATATATATATGAATGATACAATTATGAACTACTTGAAAAATCCAAGTTATACCTTGATCGACAATCAAGAAATGATGATGGATTTATATTTAGGTAATAAATTGATTGAAAAGAACGATTTTTTCACCGTAGAAGAGGTGGACGAGGATTGGAAACGCGGTGAATTAGATCATCTTGAAACACCGATGAATTCTGAAAATGTAGTGGAAGGATTTACCGTAGAAAATGATCCGCTTAAAAAGAATATATCGGGTGAAATTAACGATTTGGAGAAAAACATTAAAGAATACAATGACATACTCAGTGGATATATACCTCAGGAAGAAGAAGTTAATCATAATACACGACGTGTAGTTAACGCAGTATACAGTGATGGTGCTGGAAAAACCATTCAACTCCCAAATGGAGAGAAATACTATGTAAATCGATTTGGTATTGCGAGAAAATGGGGAAACTTTTGGAATAATAAACATTTCACTTGTGGGAATAATATTGAAAAAACACACCATACAACCTTAAGACATATGGGTTTAGAAGAGGGAGAACCTATGACTGCTGGTGAGCCATGTGGATTAGAGGGGCAAAATGTCCGCGTTGGAAATATTGAGAAGGAGCAAATCTTTCTTCGTATTCGTGGAAAATGTGGTCGAGAACGTATTACTATTATAGTTTATTATCAAGGGCGTGCTCGTCGTGTTCTCTCTTCACATCAAGTCACAAGGAACCAACAAGAAATACAAATTCCTCTTTTTCATCAGAGTCGGCGTGCTAGTATGATGAGAATTGATCTATCTAATGTTCCTTCTCGGTCATGTGGTGTGATTATATCCAATATCCGTATTATTAAGAATAATTATACGTTAGTAAATCGTGTATCTAGTCGTATATTCGATAATGCAAAAAATACACGGACAGGATTACTTCCAAGAAATGTCCTGAATCAAATACGTCGTGGTGAATTAAATCAAAATGGAACCTATTTCATTTCTCTCCAATTCAATGAAAAATATGAAGGTTGTTTTGCGGATAATCGACGAAGGATGTTACCTAGATTACTCGGAAGACGAATGACTAAAGATCAGTGTAGTGTTGCCTCCAGTATGCGAGGATTTGCTCACTATGGATTACAGAATTATCGTCCAACCGTAACCAATCAATATCGTTCTCTTCGAACACGCATTCATCCATCTTCACTCTTATCAAGAAGACTACTACCTCGAAATAGAGCAATTCAACAATGTAATCGTAATCGTAGATGTCGTGGTATTGTGAACGTATCTGGAAATCGTTTCTCTCTTCTTCGTGGTGTTCGTCGTGTTGGAACTACGACAGTATTATATTCCCGAAGAACTAACCCACATCGTTTTAGACGTATTCGTCGTGTGTTACGAAGCGGACGTATTCGTAGAGATAACAATCATCCTATTATTATTAATGGTGTAGGTATTCGACGTGTTCGACGAAGATGGGTTAGACGTGGTTGGAGAATACGTCGTCGAACTATTGTCACCCAATCAACAACAATTGATGTAATCTATCGTTCGAATTTTATTGATATGACCTTCTACGACCGTATTAGTTTCCGATGGGGATTATCCACAACTAATCGTGGATCTACCCGCGTAGAAGTCAATATTCGTGCAAGAAATAATCGTGGTATTAATTATTCTCGTAATTCTATTCCAGGAACACAACATTTTAATGTTCGTAATTTACGTGGTCCTCATCGAATTACCATACGCGTTCGTCATTCTTCGAATCGTCAAGATAGAGTTAATTTTAGACTTCGTGATATTCGAGCTAGAACTGTTCGTACACGTGTAGATCGAAGAAATGAATTAACCTTGTTAGGTCGGGGTGAATGTTGGGCGGGAAATGAGGATACGTATAATAATTTAGGTCGCACTAGACGGTGTCGAAGAACTTTAGATCGTAATGTCTATGGTTTAGGTTGGGCGAATGCGGTATACTCCCACATTATGGATGATAAATTGATGTCTGGTACAGGGTATGTTACAATGAACAATAAATTACGAATGTATCCTAATGAGAATACAGAAAATGATACAGGTTCGTGTCCGACTTCAATTAAAGACGTCCAATGGAGTGTATTCAATTCTTTCATAAAAGGAGATGATATGAAGAAGGATACTTTATGTGGTCTATCGAAATTAAATCAGGAAATACGAGATACAATGGAAAAAAGTGAGCAAAGAAGAAATACCGTGGAAGGATTCCTTCCCTCAAGAGATGAAACAAGAGAGAAGTTAGTCATGGAGAAGGCAAGGGAAATTAATGAAAAGGTGAATAATCTTCAACAAAAATTGAATACTGTGAAGGCATTCAAAGGAGATCAAAATGAGGATATGACGATGATGATGGATAAGTTTTCGTATTTACTTTCCCAATATCAAAAGATGGATCGTGAAATCAATAAACTAGATGCCTTAAAAGAACATATGGCAGAGGTGAATAAGGTTCGTTATAGTTCTTATATGTTATGGGTTCTCTTTATTGCGTGTATTATAGGAGGTGGAATATACCTAATTCGAAGGAAATAAATACGTAATTTTATATTCGTATAATATATAAATGACAAATAGCGCGGATGAACAACAGAGTATCTTAGCAAGTATCGAACGATTACAAGAGGTAGAAAAACAATTATTTAGTCAACTAGAACAATCGCTTGCACGAGGAGATGGTGATGCAAAAACAGATCAAGCACTTGCAAAGAAGATTGATGAACTTGCAAATATTCGACAACAATTATTTAATGAGTTAGGAATTATTTATGCTACCAAACAAAATATGTTAAATAGTGAGAGAGAAAGTATTGCGAATCAGATGGCATTGGCAAATGTGATCGAAGATGAATTATTGCGAACAAGACAGAATATTGGGAGTTTAGAAAGTAATAAACAAAATAAACGGCGATTGGTAGAATTAGGAAGATGGGAAAGTGATCGTTATGCCGCTCATATTGGTATTCTTCGACGAATTGCGGTTGGGTTCACCTTAGTGTTAGTTGTTTCTCTCCTTCTCAAACAAGGAATACTTCCCCAAAATGTAGCAACTATTCTTATTATTGCCATTTTGAGTGTGTTAATTATCAATGTCTTAATCAACGTTTATGATTTATCTAATCGTAATGAATTCGATTATGGAAAATACAATTTCCATTACGATAAGAATGCCATTACTTCTTTTGATCAAGATAGTATAGTGAATGAAAATATCGAACCTATTATGAATAAATGTTAAACTTGCTATGTAAAAATCATATTATAATTTCTACATAGTATATAAGAATTATGGACGGAATACAAAGCAATACATTAAATAATCGAATGGAAGAAATACCTTTGCCTGATAATTATGATTTCCTAAGTAATAATATCAATCGAGCAATTACAAATATAAACAATAGCACTCTCTTGGATTGTGATGAAGCGTGTCAGCGCGATCAGAATTTACGAAATAAACATCAAACTTATTTAGATGCGAGAGAGAATAAACAAAACGCACCTGATGTTTATCGAAGGGCACGAGAAGCGTATTTACGACAGAGGGATGGTGATCGAGCATACGAGCAAAAAATAAATCAGAATGCTATCGCAGCCTCAAATGGATTTGTTGAGGAAATGAATACAATGTTTTCCAACTATAAAAATAGTATTGAAGGAGAACTGGAGAATTTAAGAAACAGCGCACTTGCGAATAAACATATCAAAGAGTTAATTCTCAAGTATAGAAGTGAAAATCGCGAATTAGAGAAAAATATTCGTCGCGTTGAAAATTCAAATCAGATTGATAATCGGAATACATACTATAAAAATGATAGAATACTTTTTTATTATAACATCTACAAAATTATATGGTATATTTATTGGTTCTTACTTCTCACTTATCTTGTCCTGCTTATCTTAACACGAAAATATAAAATGAGAATACATCAATATTATATGGGAGGATTACTTTTATTTACCCTTTTCCCTTTCCAACGATACATTACTGTCCCTTTAACCAATACTTAACTTTCAATAATATCCTCCTCATCCTCTTCATCATCACCATATTCAATAGAATATCCAACCCAACCTTTATTCGGTTTATGCTTTCCTAATTTTTTATTTAAGAAATCATACAATTCACTACTCTTTGGTGGCGATTTTCCAATCACACTTTGATACCAAGACTTGAATTCAGTATAGACTTCATGTTTTTTAAGACCTCGATTCGAACCTTCCGTTTTTCGGATCTTCTCATTAAAGAATTCCAAAAGGTAATCTTGTCCTTTACGGTATTCGTTACTTGCCGACATAATAATATCACAATCTGAAACATCCCCATTAATTTCTACTGCTCGTTCCACTAAGAGCGACATAAAGATCAATTTCCATTCTTCAATCTTCTTATCCAACTCCTTATCAATCTTGAACTCATAGTAATTTTCTTCTTCAATCTCCTCTTTCGGTCGTGGATTTTCAACAAACTTCGACATAAATTCACATAGACGGATACGACGCCACGTTCCATCATCATTACTCTTAATATCAAAGAGATTATTCGTGCATACAACCAACTTGAATTGAGGAATGAATGTAATGGGATCCTTATATAAGGCACGTGCTTCAATGGGGTCTTCACCTGTGAGTTGTTTCATAAGACCGTCATTCAAGCGTTCCGATTTCGAGGGTTCGCTCATTACGGCATATCGAATACCCTTCAACGCAGCAACCTCCGGCGTTACACTACCAACACTCGTTCTCTTTTGTGTGACAAGTGTAATCGGAACTACACCCTTATAATCACCAAGAACATTCTCCATGATATTTACGAGTTTAGATTTTCCATTACTACCACACCCATTGTAAATGTTAAACGTCTGATTTTTGTTAGTTCCAATTAATGTTGAACTTAGGTGATCCCACATATATCGCCGTAATTCCTTGTTCGGAAACAATTTATACATAAAGTCATTGATTTCATTTATAATACGAACATCTTCTTCTGAATCCCGATTAATTGGGTAATAGGGAATATTCGTACATAGCGATATGTAATCCTCAGGATACCCATTTCGGAAAATCTTATTTTCAAAGTCCCACACACCATTGGTGAAACACAGCAAATATCGATTTGTATCCAACAACTTCATAAATCGCTGATCTTTCTCATAGAATATTTCAGCTGCCTCTTTCATGACATTTTGTTTAAATGTTGTTCTCTTTAACTTACTTGCTATTTCATTATACTTAATAGAAAGTTGTCGATACTTTTCCACCAACTCATCTTCTAAGTCTTCATTATTACATTGACTTATATATTCTCGAGACTTCTCCGAATAAATATTGGAAAGTGTTCTAGAGATATTATATCGAAGTGATGAACCCTTGTCAATCTCATTCCAACGATGATTTTTAAATTGATACCATATATTATTCTTCAAACTTGCACAACGGAATTCATCCTTGAATAACTGATAAAGAACATGAGCAATATCCCATTCCGTCGCAGTATCAATAGTCAATTGAATATAATAATCAATTGTTTCTTTTCTTATTTCATAATACTTTTCGGGATTTTCTTTCTTCGCCCAATACATAATACTTCGTTCTGTAAGAGACTTAGTACTAGTTGTATTGAATTGTTCCCAAAATTCTTGGAAGTTGTCTAATTCGTCAATATTAAATTTCTCTGATTGACTGCTAAACAGCAACCATGAATAGTATAGTCTTTCATCACAATATTTGAGTGCCATACCACATCGGATCCATTTATGATAGTCGTCTGAATATATTTTTGGTAATGACATCAAATAGAAATGTGTTTCTTTCACAATATAATCTTCTACTGAAAGGTTATCAAAGATTTCATTTAGACGGTCTTGAATATCTTGGATAGATTTAATCTTACTATATTGATATGTTTTCACACTTCGAACAATACGAAGTTTCACATTCTTCTTTTTCTTAGAAACTTCTTCTATCTTTTTCTGGATCTCATGTTTTAATGGAAAGGTTGTTCTTGAGGGAGTTCTTGCCATAAGAGAAGTAATGAATTGAACGCTGTTTTCAATATCTTGTTTCTTCAAGTCGATGTCTTCATCACGAATAATGGCATGGAAACAATAGGTTAATTTATAGGGGATGTTATCTGGCTTTTGAGAACCATACATCTGCCAGTTTGTATGACCCTTGGTAATTCCCTCATCCAACACTTCATCGTAACTGTTTTTCAAGTTTAGGTCATCCAATATATCTCCAATATCCTCCATCACCTTTTCTCGTAGGATTTCTTGAACGGAATTACTCATCCCCATTTGGATAATCATATGAATGCCATCCTTAGTAACATCTTCTGTTTGAATCACACTATCCTTCTCCAGAATATATATGGGAAGTGTCATCTCCTCATTTATATCCATTACTTCTCTTAGTTTATCAATATACAAATGAATCAAATCAATGATATGTTCCTCAGAATGTTTTCTCTCTTTTACATTCGTTTCATATCTGAAATCGAAATCCACTAGAATAGGAGAATGATTGTTTCTTAATTGAACTTCTGTCAAATATTCAGACTGTTTATTCACAAATACATGCTTATGATAGAGTTTATAGAAGAGTTGTAATTTCTCTTCTGGAATACTATATTTTCCAGGGTATATATCTTTTCCATTACCAATCTTTGTATGTGTAATATTCTCCTTACTGGTGGTTCGATGCTCACGAAGGAAATGATCAAGGTTTTGATATTTCATTCTTGATTGATAATAATATATTACAATATTTTTTTATCTCAATTTTTTAATGAATGTAGATAAAAAAAATAGAAAACAAAATGAAAACGTATATAAAGATAAAGCATATATGGTAATATAATGGCAACATCATTAACCTTTAAACGTCTCTTAAAGGATGTATCCGATATATATAAGAATCCATTAATAGAAGATGGTATTTATTATCAACAGAATGAGGAAGATATGATGAAAGGTCATGCAATGATTATTGGACGAAAAGGAACACCTTATGAAGATGGTGTTTATTTCTTCGAACTTCTTTTTCACGATGATTATCCTCACAATCCTCCAAAAGTCACTATTACTTCGTATCAAGACAATGTTCGGATTAATCCTAATCTGTATCGAAATGGAAAAGTGTGTCTCTCTATTCTCAACAACTGGCATGGTGATGGTTGGACGTCGTGTCAAAACATACGTTCACTCTTGCTTACAATTGCGTCCATTATGAATGATGAACCCCTCTTAAATGAGCCGGGAATATGTAGTAAAAAACACAAGAAAGAAATAGAACTATATAAGAAATGTATTACTTATCAAACCTTTAAGGGGGGTATCTTGGATATGTTTCAACAGAAAAATATATACGAGCGACAACTCTTTGAACCCTATATTTATAAACATTTGCGCGAATGCAAAGAGAGATTGATGGAGCGTTTAGAGAAAGAACTCAAGAAGAACCCACGAGAAGAAAGTTATTATTGTAAGGTCTATAGTTTTCACGTGCATATGAATTATCCCAATAAGAAGAGAGAAATTCTGGAATTATACAATAAAATTGAATAATAAATTAAAACAAATGTATTCTTATACTATATAAAGATGCATTTCTGTAGTGAGTGTAATAATATGTATTACATTCGTATTTCAGATACGGATGAAAATAAGTTAATTTATTATTGCCGTCGTTGCGGACACGAAAATGAAAATATCACAAATACTGATATTACAGTTTCCAGAATGATTATTCAAAATAATAAGAAAACATATAATCACCTTGTTAATGAATACACAAAATTAGATCCTACCTTGCCCCGAATTTATAATATCCAATGTCCTAACAAAGAATGTGAAAGTCATACAGATAGTGTAGAAAATGAAGTTATCTATTTACGTTATGACGAAAGTAACCTGAAATATATCTATATGTGTGTCCATTGTGACACAGTTTGGGAAACGAAAGATATAAATTAAAAAATTGAATTAAAATTAATTTATATCTTTTATTCATATAAGAATGGAGTTTGAATTTGATGAGAACGAGTCTATTTTTGAACCTTCAGAACAAGAAGAGGAACCACATCATTCTGATGGAGAGAGTGAATTTGATGAGGATCAAGAATTACTTGATATATTAGGAGAAGATGAGGAAAGTGGTGGAGAACAAGATGATGATGAAGAAGAAGATGATGAAGATACAGATGAAGAAGACGACGATCATTTAGTAAAGTTTGATGAAGATATGAAAAAAAATTATATATTAGAGAATCATCCGGATATACTACAACAAAATTACGATGAAATCAATGCTCTTTCGAAAGTAGTTCGTGATATTTATGGGAGTGTTATTGATCCTCTTCATCGTACTATTCCTATATTAACCAAATTTGAAAAAGCACGTATTCTAGGATTACGAACCAAACAAATTAATTCGGGTTCGGAACCCTATGTAGAGGTAGAAAAGGATATTATTGATGGATATGTTATTGCCGAAAAAGAACTAAATGAGAAAGTATTACCTTATATTGTAGTTCGTCCATTACCAAATGGGAAAAAAGAGTATTGGCCTTTAAATGAATTGGAATTAGTGGATTATTAACATTTCCATCGATTGTTACAATTCAAACATTGAACGAATGTTGTGATAGGTTCATCTGCTGACCGTGTTTGTAATTGATAATAAGTACACATTCGTTTATTACACTTACGACATTTGAATTCACTTGTCGCAATACGCATATCATCTGAATATTTATTTTTATCTCGTTCCATTTTCGCATCAATGAGTTCTCTCCAATTTTCGGGATAGACTTCTTGGTGTGTAAGAAACCCTACATTTTTACACTGAATTTCCTTGTTTTTAATACGCTGTAAGAATTGATTTCGTGTATCTTTTAAATTAATCCATATCATTCTAAATTTATCCATATAAATCATTACAAAATATTCATTATCCCATTTCTTTACAATCTTTTTATAAGTTGATTCTCGAATGGAATAATTATAAATACTTTTTTCAATATTTACCGATTTCTTATGATCCTCCAATAAGGTATTCAGTTTATTTACAATATTCGCACGGAAGGTTTCAGGATCCTGAACGATCATTATTAATTATACCAAAAATAAGGATAATATTTCTATATCAATTTTATGAAATATTATACGCGTCCAAGGAAATAATTATATATCCAACTTTTTCTCTTGGTTCTTCCATGATTATACTTCCTTGTTCTTCGACCTCCACGTCGTTGATTTCTCTGAGTTCGTCTCTTTTCTCTCTTTGTCATATATATAATGAGTGTAAAAAATTGAAATAAAATATTATCTTTATATTAATACAACAATGATTTCCAATATGATAAAAAACCGTTCTACTAAGAAAGGAAAACTGTATGATGTAGGAAATAAAACGAAGAAAAATAAGAATTCTAGAGATATGAAAAAAATTTGGTCTCTCTTTGAAGAAGATAAAAAGCAAAAAGATGTTCCTTTATCGAACGAGGAACGTAGTGTGAAAAAGCGTGAATTCTGCGATTTATGCTCGAACGCGTTATATGTAGGTGACGAGGGATACTTAATTTGTTCCAATACGGCGTGTGGTATTATCTATTATGATACACTCGATGAAACCGCAGAATGGCGTTATTATGGTGCGAATGATAATAATAGTGGGGATCCAACACGCTGTGGTATGCCGACAAATCCGTTATTAAAGGAATCCTCTTTTGGATGTAAGGTCATTTGTAATGGACGAAGTAGTTATGAGATGAGAAAGATACGCCGATATACGGAATGGCAATCGATGCCGTATAAAGAAAAATCCCAATACGATGAATTTGAGAGAATTAAAATTATGGCAAATCAAAAAGGTATTCCCAAACTCATTATTGACGATGCCCTTCGAATGTATAAGAAAATTTCCGAAGAGAAGACATTCCGTTCTCTCAACCGCGATGGGATTATTGCGGCTTCCATTTACATTTCCTGTCGAATGAATGAAACACCTCGAACACCCAAAGAAATTGCGTCTATCTTCTATTTAGATAATACAAGTGCGACGAAAGGGTGTAAGAATGCTTTGATTATCTTGAATAAACTAGAGAAGAATATGAATGTGGAAGATAAAACAATGATGTGTCAGACAAAACCTACTGCCTTTATTGAACGATACTGTAGCAAGTTGAATATGAATGCTGAATTAACGAAATTATGTTTCTTTATCGCGCTACGTATTGAGAAGAATAATCTCATTCCCGAAAATACACCTCATTCGGTTGCTTGTGGAATTGTGTATTTCATCTCACAATACTGTCACTTGAATGTGACAAAGAAAGATGTTCGTCTTGTTAGTGAAGTGAGTGAAGTGACGATTAATAAATGTTTCAAGAAAATCGAGAAGTTGAAGGATCAGTTAGTGCCTTCTAAAATCAAGGAAAAGTATAATATCGTATAATAATATGTATTTATAAATATATGGATCTCATTCCTCATCTTCAAACTTCATTTAAAGATGTGAAAGTTATTTTTATTATTCCTTTTCGTAATCGTGAGACTCATTTAAATGTCTTTTCTACATTTATGAAATATATTATGGAGGACTACAAAGAGAATGAAGTGTTATACCTCGTATGTAATCAGAAAGACACGCGTCCCTTTAATCGAGGTGCAATGAAAAATTTAGGATTTATGATCTCGAAATATCTGTTTCATGAACGATATAAGGAAATTACATTTGTATTCCACGATATTGATACAATGCCTTCAAGGAAAAATATGATTTCGTATGAGACCGAAGAGAAGAAAATTAAACATTTTTACGGATTTCAATTTGCCTTGGGTGGGATATTCTCCATTCAAGGAAAAGATTTCGAGGATGTAGGTGGATTTCCTAATATATGGGGATGGGGATATGAAGATAATATTATCCAATCACGTGTCATAGAGAAAAAGATGACAATTGACAGAAGTCAGTTTTATGTGTGTGGTGACCCTGATATCGTTCAACTACAACACGGAAAGAAACGCGTGATTGATCAGAAAGTCATCTATAAAGTGAATACTTGGACGGAACATTCCTATTTTTATGACATCAAAAATATTGAATATACTGTTCGACCCATGGATTTGAATACCCAATGTTTTTACCTCGATTTTATAGGATGGAATATTCCTCAACGATATGAAGATATTGAATTTAGAATGGAAGTTCCAAAACCGAAATTAACTCAATTCAAATTCGATATGCGAACTATTCTTCGAAAACAATATGAAAAGAATTCGAAATATATGCGAAAACCGATGAATCGACGGTATCGATAATGGGGTTCAGATGGAGGATACCTTATAGAGATATTCTTTTATTTCATTCATGTCACCTTCGAAATATTCATTTCCTCGTTCAGGACAATTTCTTAAAGAGGAAGAACCTTTACATAATGCGATCCATTGAGTTTCCATATCTTTTATTGTCTTTGTGTGTTGATTAAAATGAATGGATATTTGAATTCTACTTCCTTTGGGGTAACCTCGTATTCGTTCTTTCATGGTTCGATTGGTCATTCCTATTTTATAGAGAGACCGATTGGAAACCACATCTTCTCTCAATTGAACGATATAGAGGTCACCTGAATATTTGTCGAATGATGGTTTGGTGGATGTATTCTTACCCACTTGATTTCGAATAAGACCATATAATTCCTCTTTCAATCGATAGTCGAGATATGTATTATATATGGTTTCCAGCGAATTCATTATTCCTTGTTTTCGTGGATTTTTTATGGGGTCAAATAAATCAAGAAAATCCTTCCATTTGTCTGGATTGTGTCGATGAAATTTAAACATCTTTTTTATAATATTCATCATCAATTTGTGAATTTTCAAATGATAATTCATTTTTCGAATATAATCTCTGGATAATAAGGAACATCCGTGGGTTATATTCGAAATAATAGATGGAAATTGATAGGGTGTATTCCATCCTTCTACATAAGATAGTTTTAATTCCTCCAGTCGTTGTTTGAAATATCTTCGAGTTTGGAGTTCTTTATGTTTTGAGTTCATTCGAAGTTTTAGTGTGTCTTACTTTTCTGGTACGTAGTTTTCAATTTTATGAAGAGAGAAAATATAATAAAGATATACTATTCTTTATAGTATGTACTCTAAGATGATTACTATTAGGTCTTTACTTCATACACGAAAAAGTTATATTCATTCATTTATAAAACAATGTTTTTATTCTACAGAATGGAATAAATCAAATTATTTGTTATCTAAAGAAAATTTAATGTCATTACATAATTTTAAAATGAATGAAGTAAAGCAACGTATCAAAGAATATGAAAGAACAAGATCCTTCACTGATGATAGAAAGAAACATAACTAATTTTATAAATAAATAATAAATATGTTATTTATTTATTGAGTTCTTCGACCTCTGGTTCTTCTTGGAACACGACGTCTAGTTCGTCTTTGTGGTCTCCTTCTCCGTCTTGTTTTACCTTTTTTCTTCCCACTACCACTTTGTAATTGTTGCTGTGTATTTTGTTGATTTCCTTGTGTTGTAGTCATTGTATGACTTCGTCCAGGTGAACGGACTAATCGTGGAGGGTTTGGAGGAATATTCTCTAAATGAGGAGGTTGTTCTGACGATGGTAAAGGTGGCATTATATATTAAAAAGAGAATTAAAATTCGGTTTCCTCAATATTAAAGGTTTCTTCCAATTTCTCTCCATTACTCAAGGAATATTCAGTATTAAAGGTTTCGAAGAAATTCGCCTTTCTCTCTAAACTAATCATTTCCATAAAGTCGAAAGGATTTCCAGTATTATAAATTTTATCATATCCCAGTTGGGTGACCAAACGATCTGCTACAAACTCAATATACTTTGTCATCAATTCGGAATTCATACCAATCAATTTACAAGGAAGTGATTCACAAATGAACTCCTTTTCAATACTTACTGCCTCCTTCACAATCTCATGGATTTTCTTCTTCGTTAATTTCTTCTCTAATTTACTATACAACAACACAGCAAAGTCTGTATGCATACCTTCATCTCGAGAAATAAACTCATTACTCAAAGTAAGACCTGGCATAAGACCACGCTTCTTCAACCAGAAGATCGCGCAGAACGAACCACTAAAGAAAATACCTTCTACACACGCAAAGGCAACTAACCGGGTGGCAAAAGAACTTCGCTTATCTTCAATCCACTTCATCGCCCACTCTCCTTTATGTTTAATACATGGAAACTCGTCCAACGCACGGAAAAGATTATGTCGTTCTTCTTTATCCTTAATGTAGGTGTCAATCAAGAGTGAATATGTCTCACTATGGATACTTTCCATCATCATTTGAAATGTGTAGAACGCACGTGCCTCACAATTTTGTACGTCTTTCAAAAAACGCAATCCAAGGTTTTCAATAACAATACCATCACTTGCAGCGAAAAANGCCAATACCATTTTAATGAAATGCTGNTCNTTAGGTGTTAATGTATTCCAATCTTTTAAATCCTTTGTTAAATCGATCTCCTCCGCTCTCCAAAAACAGTCCATCTGCTTTTTATACATTTTCCAGATGTCATTATGCTGTATTGGAAACATAACGAAACGGTCGTTGGTTTCAGCAAGGAGGGGTTCGTATTGTTCTTTGGTCATTCTAAATATAGTAATACAAGAGATAAATATTTATTTTTAATATATTTAAAATATATATTATGGATAATACAATGACGGAAGAACCCACACCACTAATGAGACATTCTTTATATGAGAGAGAACTGATTGCTCGGGAACTAAAGAATGAGATTGATTATTATACAAGAGAGAATGAGACCTTGTATAAGGAATTTAAACGCGATATATCTAAGAAAAATGTATGTTCTCTCCTTGAACAAGAATTTCAGAGTATTCTTAAGCGTAAAAAAGCTGCCTTAGATAAACACAAGAAACTATTGTCGTATATCTTATCCTACAACGAGAAGGATGGATATACCCTCTCTATCTTGAAAAAAGAGAGAAAACGAGTTCTCTCCCATATAAAAACCCTAAAGAATGAAATACATCGTATGGAAAAGTTTTATAAGGAATGTTGATTTTTAATGACCGTATTGACTGCGTCGGATAAGATTGGATGGTTTCTTAAGATGTCTTATCTTTTCTTTTCGTTCCTTGTAGATACGTTTCCATCGTCGTTGAAGAAGACGTAAATAATGGGTTTTTAAAACGGCAGTATGGTAAGGGATCTGGAAATCACCCTCATAATTAATTTCCACAATATTCAATTCATAGTATTTATGGTTTTTCACAATTCTATTATAATTTTCAATCTCTCGATGGGTCGTTCTAGGGTCAATATGTTGATAATAATGATCCATAAAACTCGATTGAATGTTTTTATATTCTCCGGAATAGAAATCCTCCAAATCTATGACAATAGATGTTAAATACTTATAATGTAACTCTTTCACATCCCACATACTATGTAATCGCTGATTATATAATTCAACAAATGCCAGATAATATTTAGACTTTCTCTCTACCATAATCTCTATGAGGAACTTGGGGGATAGAAAGGAAAAAAAAGAAATAGAATTCTTCAATTTTTTTTAATATTATATAATATAAATGAAGTTGAATAAATCTCTCCAGAAACCCTTACAAAATGTTCTAAAGAGTGAAGTCACCTTATATATTGTGGCAGTCGTAGCAATTACAAATGTGATTTACTATTTATATCATCATCGTATTGAGGAGATGGTTGTCTTTGCTATTCTTGGATATATCACTTCTATGTATTCCAAGAATATGACAGTAATTTTAGGCGTCGCAACCTTAGGAACGAACTTGATGTCCTCTTATAATGATTATTATGCAAATGGTAAGAACAAGAATATTATGGAGGGGATGGAAAATAAGAAGAAGAAAAAACAAGAAGAAGCAGAAGCGGAGGAGGAAGAGGAAGAAGCGGAAGATGAGGTTCAAGGTGCCGGACAAGAAGATGACGATGAAGAGGACGAGATTGATATTATCAATACCCAGAAGGAAAGTTTCGCGGATTTATCAAGTATTCTTGGAAAGGGGGGATTGAAAAACTTGACAAAGGAAACAAAGGATTTAATTAATCAACAAAAATCCTTGATGGAAACCTTTAAAGATATTACCCCAATGATTGAATCCGCTCAAAAGGCAATGAATGGAATGAACTCGTTTAATTTAGAAGGGAGTTTAGGCAATTTGAGCGAAATAAGTAAAAACCTTGGTGGATTTATGGGTAAAAATAAAAAAAATAACTAGAAATATATATGAAAAAGTGTAGTAAGAATACATTGTGTATGAATAATATTGTGGTATGGGTCGTGTTGGTGGCGATTTTTGTGGGGACGATCTACTTGTATTTCAAAATAAGAGAGAAATCAACAATGATATACAAACCTATGGAACCTATTCAGAGAGAAAATCCCGTGGAGGATTTTTATACGAATCCGAATGTAGTGTTATCGAATTCTCCAACAGATACATTTTTAAATCCCTATGTTCCACCACAAAGAGAGAATCATGGATATATGACAAGCAACATTCGAGGAAGAGGGTCTGCGATTGGAAGCACTATTCACTACCCGAATACATTAATGAGCGTTCATACCAATCGAACTGTCTCTCCTTTTCGTCAACTAGGTATTCTAACACGCGCAAAAGAACCGGAGATGATACTTCCCTTATTCGGTCGTGAAATCGATACGCGTCGTAATAAATGGAATTATTATACCATGACCTCGAATAATGTAATGATAAAACTCCCTCTTTCCTCCAAAGGACGAAGTTGTATGAACCAACACGGGTGTGACGAATTATTTAATTCGGATACGGTGTATGTAGAAGGATATAAAGATCTATTTCATGTCACTATGTATGAGAATAACACGATGGATTATATTCCATAAAAATTAATTCATTTAAATGAATATAAAACTATACATAATTATTATAAATAATGACTAGTATTATTTATAAGAATATACTATATACAACGATGATAAATAACGACATCACATTGAAAAAGGAGATTGATAAATTCAAACCATTAACGTATGTCAAAAATATAGATTATGATATTTTTGATTTAATCAAGACATTTAATAAATTCAAGGATAAATTAAGTATTTTATTGGAATTGAATGTGGGTGATAAATTATCTATTTATAACGACACATTATTCATAGATAAGTATAATTCATTTCAGTTTATCAAGCGATGGTATTATAATCAAAATCGATTAGTCGTATATCGCGAATTGAAACAGATTATGGATGAGTATTCCACGTTTTTAATTATGATACTTAAATGTCAAGAAAGTATATACGCAACACACGAACTCTTACAGATTTCGGATAAAATAAAGGAATTCACCTCTGATTTATTAGTTCCGTTCGACAAATTGAAAGAAACCTATTTTGACACAGCAGAAGTGATTGATATTTTCGATAGTATTCAACAAGATTTGAAACATTTTATCGAGCAAACTCAATGACGTAATTGATTGTATAAAAGATAAGTGAGGGTATATAAGAGTGTTCCCCACGCTGTATCCATCAAGGAAGTCGCTAAATCCCATCCTTTGAAAATCGACATATTGGTGAAATCAAATACACCATAGGTAATAAATCCAAGGATTGCTGCGTCTTGTAGGGTTCCCTTTTTGGTGATAATGAAATGGTAGAAGGAATACGCCATAATAGAATATGTAATAATGGCAGTTGCGTAATTCATTTCAATATCACTACCTTGAATAGAGTGAACGATCGAATTAAAATGGTGTTTTGTTAATTGTAAAAAGGGGGTATCCAATACAACCAAGAGGAGAAAGATGGAGATATAATCTATAATGGGGTTCATTATATATTATACACATAATAAAATTAGTCTTAATCATCATCAGAATCTTGAACACTTCCAAAAACAAATGATTGTCCGGATTTATCTGTATCAGAATCTTCATCTAGACTGATAACCGAATCATCATCAGAACCTTCATCATCAGTTGTATTTTCTGTTGGTGTTTCAGTTGTATTTTCTGTTGGTGTTCCAGTTGTATTTTCTGTTGCTGTTCCAGTTGTATTTTCTGTTGGTGTTTCAGTTGTATTTTCTGTTGGTGTTTCAGTTGTATTTTCTGTTGGTGTTTCAGTTGTATTTTCTGTTGGTGTTTCAGTTGTATTTTCTTCTGTTGTTTCAGGTGTATCTGCTTCTGTTGTTTCAGGTGTATCTGCTTCTGTTGTTT
>SL_7KL_010_BRINEDRAFT_10000228_pt1 | contig 25526 bp, 21 predicted proteins | sample SodLak_010_BRINE_FD_10663 | JGI IMG/M metagenome (IMG submission 10663)
CGCATCGCCCTCGATGATCTCGACGAGGTGGATCTGACGCTCAACGATTACGGCAGCGGCTCGGCACTGGTGGCCGCAGACGGCACCGAATTCTGGTTCATCGGCATGACCGGTGTGAACCGCTCGGATCTGAGCTTCGTCAATTACGATCAGGTGGCCTGATCCGTAAAAAAGGTGACCGATCACGTTCCTTCATCATCCCGTCAACCCGATCAGGGCTGACGGGCGTCTCCCTCACGCGTCCCCGGCTTCGGCTTCGATCGCTTCCATGTCCTCGTCGGAAAGGCCGAAATGGTGGCCGATTTCGTGGATGAGGACATGGGAGACGATGGCACCGAGGGTCTCGTCGTGTTCGGCCCAGTAATCGAGGATCGGGCGGCGGTAGAGCCAGATCAGATTGGGCTCGTGACCGGCGGCGAACATGCCCTCGATGCCGCCGCCCTGGGCGAGCCCGATCCCCTGGAAGAGACCGAGGATGTCGAAGGGCGATTCCGCCCCCAGTTCGCGCAGGACGTCGTCGGCGGGGAATTCGGCGATCTGGATGACGATCTCGCCGCACAGGCTGCGGAACGCATCGGGTAATCCGGCGAAGGCCGCATCGGCAATCGTCTGGATCGCGGCCTGGTCGGGCGCCTTCAGATCGCTGTGACCATCCGCTTTCGCCATCGTGATCCTCACCAGTAGAAACCGTCATCGTAATGCGTGGCGCGCGCCCGGCGCCGTTTGGCGGCGGCGCGGTTCATGGCCGCGACGGCGCCGTTGATCTCGCCGCCGAAAATATAGATCACCGCCAGGGTGTAGAGGAAGATCAGCGCCATCATCGCCGTGGCGAGGCCGCCATAGGTCGTCGCATAGGCCTGCGGAAACTGGGCGAGATAGAAGCCGAAGACGAAGCCCCCGAGCAGCCAGAGAAACAGCGTTATCGAAACGCCGGGCAGCACGCTCAGCAAGCTGCGCCGGCCGGCGGCGAGATATTTGTGCGTGATCAGCAGGGCTGCGATGATCAGCAGACTGGTTCCGCCCAGCCGCAGCAGATCGACGATGCGGGTGAAGTCGATCAGGGCCGGGAAATAGTTCAAAAGCGTGCCCCAGACCAGCGGCCCGAGCACGATGCCGAAGGCGAAAGCCAGCATCACCGCAGCACCGATGACGACATAAAAGATCGATTCCAGCCGCGTCACCACGAAAGAACGGTTCTCGCGCACCCCGTAGGCGCGGTTGAGCCCCACACGCAGAGCCTCGATCCCGTTCGACGAGAAATAGAGCGCGAGCACCGCACCGATGGTCAACAGGTCTCCGCGCCATTCGGTGAGCACGGAGCGCACCTCCTGCGCGATCGGCTCGCCGATCTCGCGCGGCAGGACCTGCAGGATCAGGTCGGCCGCGTCATCGGCGAGCGCCCCGGCGCCGAAGAAGCTCGCCAGCGCCGTCAGCAGGATCAGGAAGGGAAAGAAGGAAAACAGCGCCGAGAGCGCGATATGACTCGCGATCGCCCAGCCGTCATGCAGATTCATGCGGTTATAGGCGAGCAAGAGAATGGCGAAGCTCTGGCGGATGGCGTGCAAGGTCGATGATCTCCCTCACCGCAAATGGGCCACGATGACCCGCGGTGCAAGCTTTTTGCCGTCTGCGCATCCGGGATGCGCGTGCATTGCGCGCTTGCGCATTGCATGCTTGTGCATGGGCGCGTGCCCCGCAACCTGCTACACCCTGCGCCGGAACGATGTCCGAGCGGAGGCGATACATGGCCAGACCGGCACGCGGCGATCCGGCGGCACCGGCTGCGCGGGATCCGCTGGCGCAACTCGCGCCGGTGGTGTTCGTGCTGATCTGGTCGACCGGCTTCATCATGGCGCGGCTGGTCACGCCGCATGCCGATCCCTTGAGCTTTCTGGCTCTGCGCTACCTGCTGGTGATCGCGCTGCTCGCGCCCGTGGCCTGGTGGTTCGGGGCGCAATGGCCGGCCACGATGCGCGACTGGCGCGACGGGCTGATCGCGGGCGTTCTCTTGCACGGAATCTATCTGGGCGGCGTCTTCTGGGCCGTCGCCGGCGGGCTGCCGGCGGGGATCGCGGCGCTGATCGTGGGCTTGCAGCCGCTCGCCACCGCCATGCTGGTCGGGCTGACCCTGGGCGAGAAGGTCTCGCCTTTGCGCTGGCTGGGCATCGCCGTGGGTTTCGCCGGCGCGCTCCTCGTGATCCTGCCGCGTCTGGGCGTGGAAGCGGGCCTGCCGCCGGGGGCGGTCGGGATCGTGCTCGTCTCGATGCTCTCGATCACGCTCGGCACGATCTGGCAGAAGCGCACCGGCGGCGCGCAGGATGTGCGCACCAACACCGTCGTGCATTTCGTGGGCGCGGCGCTCGTCACACTGCCGGTGGCGCTGCTCATCGAGGAGAACCGGGTGCCGATGATCCCCGACGTCGTCTTCGGGCTGGCCTGGTCGGTGCTGGTNATGTCGATCGGCGGGATCTTCCTGCTGCTGGCGCTGATCCGGCGCGGCGCCGTGGCGGGGGTTGCGGCACTGCTGTATCTGGTGCCGCCTTGCTCGGCCCTGATGGCCTGGCTGCTCTTCGGCGAGACGCTCGCCCCGGTGCAGATCGCCGGCATGGCGATCGCCGCGATCGGTGTCGCCATTGCGAGCCGCGCGCGGGCTTGATCGCACCGCCCGGCACGCGACGAAGGGCGGTGTTTGCGTGCGCGGGGGCTTTGGCTATGATCTGCGCAAAGCGTCGACAGGGCGCAAATGAACGGGCGTCCAACCCGTCGTCAGGAAACGCGAGGAACCATGTTCGCCCTCAACGAGGACCAGATCGCCATCCGGGAGATGGCCGAGAGCTTTGCCGCCGAGCGGCTGGCGCCGGATGCGGTACGCTGGGACGAGGAGAAGCATTTCCCCGTCGACGTCATGCGCGAGGCCGCCGCACTCGGCATGGGCGGTGTCTATGTCAGCGAGGATGTCGGCGGATCGGGCCTCACCCGGCTCGACGCGGCGCTGATCTTCGAGGCGCTGGCCAGGGGCTGCCCCACGATCTCGGCCTATATCTCGATCCACAACATGTCCGCCTGGATGATCGACCGTTACGGCAATGACGACCAGCGCGGGCAATGGTTGCCCGGCCTGTGCAGCATGGATCTTCTGGCTTCCTACTGCCTCACCGAGCCGGGCGCAGGCTCCGATGCCGCCGCGCTCAAGACCCGCGCCGTGCGCGAGGGCGATCATTACATCGTCAACGGGGTGAAGCAGTTCATCTCCGGGGCCGGCACTTCCGATCTCTACGTCACCATGGTGCGCACCGGTGCCGAGGGCGCCGGCGGGATCTCGACGCTGGTCGTCGACAAGGACACGCCGGGTCTGAGCTTCGGCGCGGAAGAGAAGAAGATGGGCTGGAATGCCCAGCCGACCCGGCAGGTGATTTTCGAGGATGCGCGCGTCCCGATCGCCAACCGGCTGGGGGATGAGGGGATCGGCTTTCGCATCGCCATGGCCGGCCTTGATGGCGGACGGCTGAATATCGGGGCCTGCTCGCTCGGCGGCGCCCAGACCGCGCTCGCGCGCAGCCTCGACTACATGCGCGAGCGCCACGCTTTCGGGCGGGCCATCGCGCAGTTCCAGGCGCTGCAATTCACCCTGGCCGACATGGCGACCGAGCTGGAATCCGCGCGCACATTCCTCTGGCGCGCCGCCGCCGCCCTCGATGCGAAGGCGCCCGATGCCACGCGGCTCTGCGCCATGGCCAAGCGCATCGCCACCGATACCGGCTTCGACGTCGCCAACAAGGCGCTTCAGCTGCATGGCGGCTACGGCTATCTCGCCGATTACGGGATCGAGAAGATCGTGCGCGATCTGCGCGTGCATCAGATTCTGGAAGGCACCAATGAAATCATGCGCCTGATCGTCGCGCGCGATCTGATCGGGCGCTGAGCCAGCACCAGAGAGCGCGTGCGCAAGATGCGCGCCGATGAGGGGAGAAGACCATGAGCCAGTTCTTCGATGCGCGCGAGACGCGCCGGGCCGCCGATCGCGAGGCCGAACTCTTCGCCCGTCTGCCGCAGGCCCTCGATGCAGCCATGCGGGCGCCGGCCTATGCGCGGCATCTGGGCGAGATCGATATCGACAGGGTCACCGACCGCGCGGCGCTGGCGCAACTGCCGATCCTGCGCAAGAGCGACCTGCCGGCGCTGCAGAAACAGGCCCTGCCCTTCGGGGGCCTGGTGCCGGCTTCGCCGGGCGCCTTCGGGCGCCTGTTCACCTCGCCCGGCCCGATCTACGAGCCCGAGGGGCGCGAGGACGATCCCTGGCGCGCCGCGCGCGGGCTGCATGCGATGGGGCTGCGCCCGGGCGATATCGTGCTCAACACCTTCTCCTACCATATGACGCCCGGCGGCTTCCTGATGGATTCCGGTGCGCGTGCGCTCGGCTGTGCCGTGATCCCCGCCGGCCCGGGCAATACGGAAGCGCAGCTCGATCTGATCGAGGCGTTCCGCCCCAATGTCTATGCCGGCACGCCGGATTTCCTGAAGATCCTGCTCGATGCCGCCGCCGAGAAGGGGCGCGACGTCTCCAGCATCAAGAAGGCCGGTGTTTCCGGCGCTGCCTTCCCGAAATCGCTGCAGGCTGCCTTCGCCGAGCGCGGGATCGTGGCGCATCAGGCCTATGCCACGGCGGATATCGGCTTCATCGCCTATGAGACCGGCACCCATGACGGGCTCGTCGTCAACGAGGACATCATTCTGGAGATCGTGCGCCCGGGCACCGGCGATCCGGTGACGCCCGGCGAAGTCGGCGAGATCGTGGTCACCACCCTCGACCAGCATCATCCCGTGATCCGCCTCGCGCTCGGCGATCTCACCGCGCAGATGGATGAGCCGAGCCCCTGCGGGCGCACCAATATCCGCATCCGCGGCTGGATGGGGCGCGCGGATCAAACGACCAAGATCAAGGGCATGTTCGTGCGCCCCGAGCAGATCGCCACTGTCCTCGCCGCGCATCCGCAAATCGCCAAGGCCCGCCTCGTCGTCACCCGCGAGGGCGAAAGCGACGCGATGACGCTGCAATGTGAAACCGAAAGCGGCGACGATGCGCTGGCGCAGGCAGTCGGCGCGAGCCTGCAGAGCATTCTCAAGCTGCGTGGCAAGGTCGATTTCACCGCCCCGGGCAGNCTGCCCAATGACGGCAAGGTGATCGCCGACGAGCGCAGCTACGACTGAGCCTCACGCCCCGACTTCGCGCAGGGCCTCGAGGAACACGTCGCCGTAGCGGGTGAGCTTGGCCTGGCCGACGCCGTGGCAGGCGGCGAGTTCGGTGCGGTCGCGCGGGCGCGTCAGGGCCATGTCGACGAGGGAGCGGTCGGTGAAGATGACATAAGCCGGCACTTCCTGCTCGCGGGCGAGTTGCATGCGCAGCGCCTTGAGCCGGGCGAGCACGGGATCGTCCGGGGCGATGCCCGATTCGGCGATGGCCCCGGCGCGGCGCTCCTTCGCGCCACGCCCGCGTTTGCCGCTCTCCAGCACATCCGAGCGCAGGGTGACGGTTTCGCGCCCGCGCAGGACGGCATCGCCACGCTCGGTGATGCGCCAGCGCCCGTGATCATCGATCGCGATCTGGACCAGCCCGGCAGCGTAGATCTGGCGCATCAGGGAGCGCCAGGCCTGTTTGGGGCGATCCTTGCCGACACCGAAGGTCTTGAGCCCGTGATGGCCGTGGCGGCGCACCTGCTCGCTTTCCTCGCCCACGAGGATCGCCACGATATGCTCGGCGCCGAAGCGCTCGCCGGTGCGGGCGATGGCGGAGAGGATCTTCTGCGCCTCGATGGTGGCATCGAAACGCGTCACCCCGCCCAGACACAGATCGCAATGGCCGCAGGGCTCGGCGCTCTCGCCGAAATAGGAGAGCAGCGTCTGGCGTCGGCATTGCGGCGCCTCGCAGAGCGAGACCAGCGCGTCGAGACGCTGGCGCTCGATGCGCTTCTGCTCGTCGGAGGCGTTGGATTCCTCGATCTGCGTGCGGCGCAGGCGGATATCTTCCAGCCCGTAGAGCGTGAGCGTGTCGGCGGGGGCGCCATCGCGCCCGGCGCGGCCGATCTCCTGATAATAGGCCTCGATCGATTTCGGCAGGGCCGCATGCACGACGAAGCGCACATCGGGCTTGTCGATCCCCATGCCGAAGGCCACCGTCGCCACCATGACGATCCCGTCCTCGCGCAGGAACCGGTCCTGCCGGCGCGAGCGCTCCTGCGATTCGATGCCCGCATGATAGGCGAGCGCCGTGACGCCCTTGTCCGAAAGCGTCTGCGCGAGCGTCTCCGTCGCCTTGCGCGAGGCGCAATAGACGATGCCGCTCTCGCCGCGATGCTTTTCGAGAAAGCGCAGGATCTGGCGGCTGCGATCGGTGCGCGGCTCCATGGCGAGATAGAGATTGGGCCGGTCGAAGCCGTGGACGAAGGTGGTCGGCTCCTGGGTGAAGAGCTGGCCTGCAATGTCGCCGCGCGTCGTGATATCGGCGGTGGCGGTGAGCGCGATGGTCTGGATGTCGCCCAGGCGCCGGCGGACATCGCCGAGGAGCGCATATTCCGGCCTGAAATCATGCCCCCATTGCGAGACGCAATGGGCCTCGTCGATGGCGAGAAGGCGGGCGCCGGATCGCGCCAGCCATTCCGCCGTGCCGTTGTTCACCAGCCGCTCCGGCGAGATGTAGAGGAGCCGCAACGCGCCTGCGCGCAGGGCATCGCGCACGCGGTCGTTCTCTTCCTGATCGTTGGCGGAATTGAGCGCGCCCGCCGCGACGCCGTTGGTGCGCAATTGCGCCACCTGGTCGCGCATCAGCGCGATCAGCGGCGAGACCACCACGGTGAGCCCTTCACGCACCAGNGCGGGAAGCTGATAGCACATGGATTTGCCCGCACCGGTGGGCATCACCGCGAGTACGTCGTGACCCGCCAGCACGGCTGCGATGACCTCGTCCTGTCCGGGGCGGAAATCCGGATAGCCGAAGGTCTCGCGCATGGCCGCGCGGGCCGTGTCGAGTGGGTTCGACGAATCAAATGCGAGCGCCGTCATGGCGACTGGATAGAGGGTTTCGCCCGCCGATGAAATCACCGGCGGGCCGGAGACCGGGATTTTCCGTGGAAGACCATTTTCCGTGGAAGAAAGCCCGGCCTTCGATCGCCATCGTCAATCGATCGCCACGACGCATTTGCCGCGATTGCGCCCCGCGAGCAGCCCGATCAGCGCCTGTGGTGCGTTTTCCAGCCCGGTGACGACATCTTCCAGCCCGACGATCTCGCCCTTGCCGACGAGCGGGGCGACTTCGCCCAGAAAATCGGGATAGCGCGCGATCTGATCGGAAACGATGAAGCCGCGCAGGAAGAGCCGCTGCACCAGCACCGCGCGCATGACCCGCGCGAGCGGGCTNGCATCCGCAGGTGACGCGCTTTCATTGTAATGGGCGATCAGCCCGCAGACGGGGATGCGGGCGAAATCGTTGAGGAGCGGCANCACGGCCTCGAACACGGCGCCGCCGACATTCTCGAAATAGACGTCGATCCCGTCCGGNCAGGCNTCGGCGAGGCGCTNNGCGAAATCNGGATCNCGNTGGTCGATNGCCNCNTCGAAACCGAAGGTCTCGCGCGCGAGCGCGCATTTCTCCGCCCCGCCGGCAATGGCGATCGTGCGCGCGCCGGCGCGTCGGGCGAGCTGCCCGGCCATGGAGCCGACCGGTCCCGTCGCCGCACCGACGACGAAGGTCTCGCCCGCCTTCACGCCGCCCACCAGATCGAGCCCGATCCAGGCGGTGAAACCGGGCATGCCCATCATGCCGAGCCAGGCCGGCGCGCGGATCCGGCCGGGATCGATGCGCCGGACCATCTTCGCCGGCAGGAGCGCGTAATCCTGCCAGCCGCCGGAACCGATGACGCTGTCGCCGGGCTTGAAATCGGCGCTGCCGGAGGCCACCACTTCGCCGATGGTCTGGCCGCCCAGGGTTTCGCCGAGCTCATAGGGCGGCACGTAGGATTTCTCGTCATTCATGCGCAGGCGCATATAGGGATCGAGCGAGAGATGGCGGTTGCGCACGAGCACCATGTCGGGGGGTGCGGACGCGTCGATCTCGTGCGTTTCCAGCCGGAAATCATCCGGTGCGGGCTCCCCCTGCGGGCGGGCGGCGAGGACCCAGCGGCGGTTTGTCGGCATGCGGATATCTCCCTTCGGGCCTTGCGGGCGATGCTTTTGGCACCGCCCGATTTCGCGTGATACGCAGGTATTCTCTGGTCAGGATAGTTCATTTCACGCCGGGTTTCGCCCGCAGAGCGAATAAATTCCGGAGCCCGACAATTGACGCAGGCGCGGCCTCGCCATATGCAACCGTGGCATTCCCGACATCTTGCGCGAGATTGAGAAGACCCCGATGACGCATCCCCCCGATCCGCAACCGCCCGAAAACGGCTCACGCCCCGAAGAGGTGATACGCACCCTCGATCTGGCCCGGATCGCCCTGTTCGCAGCGATCATCGCGGTGCTCGGCCTCGTCCCGGCGATCCCGATCCCGTTCCTGCCCGTCCCGATCACGGCGCAGACGCTGGGCGTGATGCTCGCCGGCGCGGTGCTGGGCAGCTGGCGCGGCATGCTCGCCGTCCTCGTCTTCCTCGCCCTCGTCACCATGGGCATGCCGCTTCTGCCGGGCGGACGCGGCGGGCTCTCCGTCTTCATGGGGCCGACGGCCGGCTTCCTCCTCACCTGGCCGGTCGGCGCCTTCGTGATCGGCTGGCTGATGGAGCGTTTCGGGCGCGAAGGGGCCTTCGTCCCGGCATTCCTTGCGAGCATCGCCGGCGGTATCGTGGTGATCTATGCGGGCGGCATCGCCTGGCTCGCCATCGTCTACGAGACGCCGTTCTGGGCAGCGGCGACCGGCGCGCTGGCCTTCGTGCCGGGCGATCTGATCAAGGCCGTGGCAGCGGCCTCTGTTGCCAGCAGCGTGCACCGGGTCTATCCGGCTCTGGGACGCGCCGGCGGCTGATTGGGCGCGCCGGCTGCGCGCGATACGGGAGACGAGGCGATGAAGATCCTGCTGATCGGTTCCGGTGGTCGTGAGCACGCACTCGCCCACGGCCTCGCCGCCAGCCCGCTCTGTGAAAGACTCTTCATCGCCCCCGGCAATCCCGGAACGGCCGCGCTCGGCGAGAACCGCGATCTGCCGATTTCCGATCACGCGGCGATGCGCGCCTTCTGCGATGCGCAGGCGATCGATCTCGTCGTGATCGGCCCGGAAGCCCCGCTGGTCGATGGGCTCGTCGACAGCCTGACCGATGCCGGCATCGCCTGTTTCGGCCCGCGCCGCGCAGCCGCGCAGCTCGAGGGCTCGAAGGCCTTCACCAAGGAGATCTGCGCGGCCTACGCCATCCCCACCGCCGCCTATGCCCGTTGCGATGATCGCGAGAGCGCCATGGCGGAGATCCGCCGGCGCGGCGCGCCGATCGTGATCAAGGCCGACGGGCTTGCCGCCGGCAAGGGCGTCATCGTGGCGATGACCATGGCGGAGGCGGAGGAAGCGGTGGATTTCATGTTCGCCGGCGGGCTTGGCGAAGCGGGCGCGAGCGTCGTCATCGAGGATTATCTGGAGGGCGAGGAGGCGAGCTTCTTCGCCATCTGCGACGGCAGGACGGCCCTGCCACTGGCTTCCGCTCAGGATCACAAGCGCGCCTTTGACGGCGATACCGGCCCCAATACCGGCGGCATGGGCGCTTATTCTCCGGCACCGGTGATGACCCCGGCGCGCGAGGCGCAGGTCATGCGCGAGATCATCGAGCCGACCCTGCGCGCCATGACTGATCGCGGCACGCCGTTCACCGGCATTCTCTATGCCGGGCTGATGATCACGGCATCCGGCCCGCAGCTGATCGAATACAATGTCCGCTTCGGCGATCCCGAGACGCAGGTGCTGATCCCGCGCCTCGAAAGCGATCTCGCCACGCTCTTCATGGCCGCCGCCCACGGCAAGCTCGCCGCGCTGCCGCCTTTGCGCTGGCGCGAGGAAACCGCGCTGACCGTGGTGCTGGCCACGCGCGGCTATCCCGGCAAGGTGGAAAACGGCAGCGTCATTCGCGGCGTCGAAGCGGCGGGCGCTTTGCCCGATACCCTCGTCTTCCAGGCCGGCACGCGTCACAGTTCAGGCGCGCTTACCGCCCATGGCGGGCGTGTGCTCGCGGTGACGGCGCTCGGCGCGGATGTGGCGCAGGCGCGCGAACGGGCCTATCGCGGCGTCGCGGCGATCGACTGGCCGGAGGGCTTCTGCCGCTCCGATATCGGCTGGCGGGCCCTCTCGCGCGACAGCGGCGAGGCATGAACCGGGGCGCCTGACTGGCACCCGGATCGGATTTCCCCAGATTTCTGCAAGACGGGCAGCAGCGGGCTGCATGCGCGCGGATCGATTCGCAGGATTCCGTTTCCGACTCCAGGCCCGTGCATGCCCCGGCGAAACAGGCATTTGGCGGGCATTCCGGCGCGATTTCGCCGCGACGGGCCCTCCAGCGATATCGCCATTGGCGCCCCGAATGCTGTCGATAGGCGATTCGCGGCCCCGGAAAGCACTTTGATCGACGGGAGTCGCGCGGGATATAGTCGAGATGAAGGTGATTCGCGCCTGCGGCGGCATCCGCCGGGGGATTGAGTGACCTTCACGCGACGGCTGCGCGCATCGGTGATGCGTTTTGCCCGTTTCGTCCGCCCGCACGCGTTTCGACGGATGACCATGACCCCGCTGCTGCTTCACGAAGACCGTGCCGAACACCCGCTCGACGAGGTCGAACGCCTTGCTGCGAACGAGCACTGGATCTTCGAGCGTTTCGATGCCGACGAGATGTGCGTCTCGGTCTCCGGGCAATGGGCCGATTACCAGATCGCCTTCACCTGGATCCCGGAAGTCGAGGCGCTGCATATCGCCTGCGCCTTCGATCTCAAGGTTCAGGAGCGCCGCCGCACGGAGCTTCTGCATCTCGTCTCGATGATCAACGAGCAGCTCTGGGTCGGGCATTTCGATCTCTGGGGGGCCGAGCAGGTGGCGATGTATCGCCATGCGCTGCTCCTGACCGGCGGCACCATGCCCGCCCGGGCGCAATGCGAAATGCTGATGAAATCGGCGATCGACGCCTGCGAGCGGCACTATCAGGCCTTCCAATTTGTACTCTGGGCGGGAAAATCCGCGCGCGAGGCACTGGACAGCGTGCTCTTCGAGACCGAAGGTGAAGCCTGATAACGGGTTTCGGCGCGCATCCGCCCTCAAGACGGATCGCTGCGCCCACAAGGGGAGCAAAACGCCATGACTGTCGCGATGATCGGTGAAGCTCAGAATCTGCCTGCTTCGCTCTTGCTGGTGGGCGGCGGCAAGATGGGTGCTGCCATGCTCGAAGGCTGGCTCAAGGTCGGCCTTCCCGGCTCCGCCGCCACCGTGATCGACCCCCATCCCGGCCCCGACCTGCAGCAGCTCTGCGCAGCCAAGGGGGTCGCGCTCAATCCTGCCAGCGATACGATCGCGCCGCCGGAGGCGCTGGTTCTCGCGATCAAGCCACAGGTGCTCGGTGAAGTCGGCCCGCAGGTCGCGCCACTGGTCGATTCCCGCACGACGCTGATCTCGGTTCTGGCCGGCAAGACCATCGCCAATCTCGAAGCGGCGATTCCCGGCTGCGGCGGCATCGTGCGCTCGATCCCCAATCTGCCGGCGGCCATCGCCCAGGGCGCCACCGGCGCCTGCACCTCGCCGGGCCTCGCGGAAGAGCGCCGCGCCATGGCGGATGCGCTGCTCAACGCGATCGGCGTCGTCGCCTGGGTCGAGGACGAGGGTCTGATCGATGCCTGTACGGCAGTGTCGGGCTCCGGCCCGGCCTATGTCTTCCTGCTGGCCGAGGAACTCGCGCGCGCCGGCGTCGATGCCGGGCTTCCGGAAGAACTCGCCGAGAGGCTCGCGCGCGCCACGGTCGCAGGAGCCGGCGCCATGCTCGCGCAAAGCCCGCTGCCCTCGGGGACCCTGCGCGAGAACGTCACCTCGAAGGGCGGCACCACCGCCGCTGCGCTCGAAGTGCTGATGGCGGAAAACGGCTTTCGCCCGCTGCTGCGCGATGCCGTGGCTGCCGCGAAACGCCGCGCCGGCGCGCTTTCGGGCTGATCGGCATATCTGCCACCCGCCCGCGTTTTGTGCGCGATCCCCTACACAGAGCAGGAAGCTGCGTTATCATAGAGCTTCCAGGCAGCGCAGCGTGACGGGAGAACGGCATGGCCACCAGCAAGAAGAAACCGGGACGCGACGAGATCGTCGAGGCGACCATGGCGCTCGCTGCGGAGCGCCCCTGGGACGATATCGAACTCGGCGATATCGCCGAAGCGGCGGGCATTACGCTTGCGGATTTGCGCGAATTCTTCCCCTCGAAGGGCGCCGTGCTCGGCGGTTTTGCCCGCAAGATCGACATGGCGGTGCTCGCCGGCAATTCCGATGATCTGATCGGGGAACCTGCCCGCGAAAGGCTGTTCGACGTCTATATGCGCTATCTCGATGCGCTGGCGCCCTACAAACCCGCCCTGCGGCGCATCGCCGTCGCCGTGCGGCGCGAGCCGCTCACGCTCGCCGCGCTCAACCAGGTCGCGCTGAACTCGCATCGCTACATGCTGGCCGCAGCGCATATTCCCACCGAGGATGCCCTCGGCCCGATCAAGCTGCAGGGCTCCGTCCTGACCATGGCGCGGGTGCTCGAAACCTGGCTCGAGGATGATGCGCCGGAACTGGCACAGACCATGGCGCGGCTCGACCGCGAGCTCGGTCGCGCAGAGCGCTTCATGGAGCGCGCGGAGGATTTCCATCGTGTCACCGCGCCGTTCCGGGCGATCGGCCAGGCGATCATGGAGGGCGGCGCGCGCATGCGCCGGCGCCGCAGTGAATCGGGCTATGGTGAAGATGACGGCGCGGATGCGGGGCCGGAGGCGGGGATCGACCGTCCCGGCGAGGATCGCGATCCCGCCGCAGCGATCTGAGGCATACGGATCAAGGACAGGCGGGGGCGCGGATGGCGGGGCAGGACAAGGTTCAGGCGTTGATCGGTTTCGAGGATTTTCTCGCCGTGGATATCCGCGTCGGGCGGATCGTCGCGGCGGAGCCGTTTCCGGAAGCGCGCAAGCCCGCCTACAAGCTGACCATCGATTTCGGCCCGCAGATCGGCACCAGACGCTCCTCCGCGCAGATCACGCGCAACCATGCGCTGGAGGATCTGCCGGGCATGCTGGTGCTCGCAGTGGTCAACTTCCCGCCGCGCCAGATCGGGCCGATGATGTCGGAAGTGCTGACGCTCGGCGTGCCGGATGCCGATGGCGAAGTCGTGCTGATCACGCCCTCCAGGGACGCGCAAGTCGGCGGGCGCCTGTACTGAACCGGCCGCCGCCGGCGCGCTCCCGCCATCCATCTCCTGAAATCGCCGCATGGCCGGCAAGTCATCCGCCGCGATCAGGCTTTGGCATTCGCGACAATCCGTCTTGGCCTTGCGGCTGCAAGCGGGTTAGGCTGTCGTCGAACCGGCCATCGACAACGCAGCCGGAGCGCGTGAAACGGGGGGAAGGCGTCCGCCATGATTGCAGGCTGGGTCGTCGTCGGAACGGCCCTGATCTATCTCTGCCTGCTCTTCGCCGTCGCCTATTGGGGCGACCGGAAGGGCAAGCGCGTGCTCGATGGTGGCCTGCGCGCCACGATCTATGCGCTCGGCCTCGCGGTCTATTGCACCTCCTGGACGTTCTTCGGCTCGGTCGGGCTCGCCACCCATTCGGGCCTCGATTTCCTCGCCGTCTATCTCGGGCCGATCCTGGTGATCGGGCTCGGCTACAAGCTGGTGCAGCGCATCGTCACCATTGCCAAGGCGCAGAACATCACCTCCGTGGCGGATTTCGTCGCCGCGCGCTACGGCAAGAGCGAGCGCGTCGCCGCCATTGTCAGCCTGATCGCGGTGGTCGGCTCGGTGCCCTACATCGCCCTCCAGCTGAAGGCGGTCTCCTCCTCGCTCAACGTCTTTCTCGCAACCGATGGACAGGATACGCTCGCGCCCGCGATGGCCGCCCCGTTCGGCGATCTCGCCCTGCTCGTCGCCATCGTGCTGGCGATCTTCGCCGTCGGGTTCGGCACGCGCCACGCCGATGCGACGGAGCACCAGAACGGGCTGATCCTCGCGATCTCGCTCGAATCGGGGGTGAAGCTCGTCGCCTTCCTGATGGTGGGCTACTACGTCACCTTCCACATGTTCGGCGGTGTCGGCGACATTGCCGGGCGGATCGCGGACATGCAGGACGGCGCGCTCGACGTGTTCGGCCTCACCTCCGGACCCGGCGCATTCCTCACCATCGTCGCCCTGTCGGGCATGGCGATCCTGATGCTGCCGCGCCAGTTTCACGTCAGTGTCGTCGAGAACCGCTCGCTCTCCGACGTGGCCCGCGCCGCCTGGCTGTTTCCGCTATACCTGATCCTGATCAACATTTTTGTCGTGCCCCTCGCCGTGGCCGGCTACGCCACTTTCGCATCCGGCGAGATCGACCGGGACATGACGGTGCTCGCCCTGCCGCTGGCGGCAGGGGCCGGCGAGATGGCGCTGATCGCCTTTCTCGGCGGGCTCTCCGCAGCGACGGCCATGGTGATCGTGGAATCGGTGGCGCTCGCCATCATGATCTCGAACCATCTGGTGATTCCGCTGATGCTGCGCCGTCGCGGCGCGGTTCCGGAAGGGGCGGCGGCGGGGCGCACCCTTCCCCATGATCTGGGCGGGATGGTGCTCGGCGTGCGCCGCATCGCCATCTTCGTCGTGATCCTGCTCGGCTATGTCTATTTCCGCGCCGCCGGCGATGCCGCGCTCGCGGCGATCGGGCTGCTCTCGTTTGCCGCCGTGGCGCAGATCGCACCGGCCTTTCTGGGGGGTATGATCTGGCGGCGGGGCACGGCTGCGGGGGCCGTCGCGGGCCTGACGCTCGGTTTCGCCGTCTGGGTCTACACCCTGCTCCTGCCCTCGATCGCCTGGGAGATCCGCCCCTTCGCCGATCTGATCGCCCATGGCCCGTTCGGGTTCGCCTGGCTGCGCCCGACTGCGCTGTTCGGGCTCGAATTGCCGCAGCTGACGCATGGCGTGCTCTGGAGCCTCGGGGTCAACCTCGCCGCTTACGTCACCGTCTCGCTCATGCGCACACCGAGTTCGGTCGAACGCATGCAGGCGGATGCCTTCATCGGCGAGGCGACCACCCCTGCCGCCCAATCCTTCCGGCTGTTTCGCACGGCGGTCACCGTCGCCGAATTGCAGGCGACGGTGGCGCGCTATCTCGGTGAGGAGCGCGCCACACGCTCCTTCGAGGGTTTCGCGCGCATGCGCGGGGTGGATCTGGCGCGGATGGGCCCCGCCGATATCCATCTGCTGCGTTATGCCGAGCATCTGCTGGCCTCGGCCATCGGTGCGGCATCGGCGCGCCTTGCGCTCTCGCTCGTCCTCAAGCGCCGCAACGTCTCGACGCAGGATGCGCTGAAACTGCTCGATGATGCCTCGGCGGCGATCCAGTATAATCGCGACCTGCTCCAGCACGCCCTCGACCATGCCCGCCAGGGCATTACCGTGCTCGATTCCGATCTGCATCTGCTGTGCTGGAACCAGGCCTTCGTCGATCTCTACGAGTTGCCGCCTGAATTCGTGCGTGTCGGCATCTCACTGGGCGAGATCGTGCGCTTCAACGCCGCGCGCGGTGCCTATGGGCCCGGGACGATGGACGAGCAGATCGCTGCGCGCATCGACAGCTTCATCCATGAAACCGAGCCGGTGCGGCTGCGGCTCTACCCCAATGAACGCGTCATCGAGATCCGCACCAACCCGCTGCCCGATGGCGGTTTCGTCACCACCTATACCGACGTCACCGAGACCGTGGCGGCGGAAGAGGCGCGCGCGCGTGTCGCGGAAGAGCTGGAGCGGCGGGTGCGCGAGCGCACCGAAGAGCTCACGCGCCTCAATGCGGCGCTGACCCAGGCCAAGGCGGAAGCCGAGGAGGCCAATGCCTCCAAGACGCAGTTCCTGGCGGCGGCCAGCCACGACATCCTGCAACCGCTCAACGCCGCGCGGCTTTATGCAACGGCGCTCGTCGAGCGCAACCGCGAGGCGGGGGCGAAGGCGGCAGGAACGCAACCCGGCAATACGGCGGAACTCGCCGAAAACGTCAATGCGTCGCTGGATGCGGTGGAGGAGATCCTCACCGCGCTGCTCGACATCTCGCGGCTGGATACCGGCGCCCTCAAGCCGGAATTCGAGGTGTTTCGCCTCGATGCGTTCCTGCACCAGCTCGCGCGGGAATTCGAGCCTTCGGCGGCGGCGAAGGGGGTGCGCCTGCGCTTCGTCGCGCCGGCGGTCAGTGTCCGCTCGGATCGCAAATTGCTACGCCGCCTGATGCAGAACCTGATCTCGAATGCGATCAAATACACGCCTGCGGGCAAGATCCTCGTCGGCGTGCGCCGGCGCGGCGGCAGGTTCGCCTTGCAGGTGCATGATACGGGGCTGGGCATTCCCGCCTCGAAGCAGCGGCTGATCTTTCGTGAATTCCAGCGGCTCGATCAGGGCGCGCGGATCGCGCAGGGGCTCGGGCTGGGGCTGTCCATCGTCGAGCGCATCGCCCGTGTGCTGGAGCACAAGCTCACGCTGGTCTCGCATCCCGGGCGCGGATCGTGTTTTGCCGTGAGCCTGCCCAAAGCGGCGGCGCTGCCGGTCAGCTTGAGCGACGAGATCCCCGCAAGGCAGCCCGCCGGCGGGCTCCACGGGCTGACCGTTCTCGCCATCGACAATGAGCCCGCGATCCTCGCCGGCATGAAGGAATTGCTCGGTGGCTGGGGTTGCTCGGTGCACGGGGCGCGGGGGCTGGCAGAGGCGCGCGAGACGCTGCGGCGCGCCGGCGCGGTGCCGGATGTGATCATCGTCGATTATCATCTCGACGAGGGTGACGGGATCGAAGCCATACTCGCCCTGCGCTGGCATCTGGGCGCGGATCTGCCTGCCGTGCTGCTCACGGCGGATCGTTCGCCGCGTGTGCGCGAGGATGCGGCGGCCAAGGCGATCCAGCTTCTCAACAAGCCCTTGAAGCCGGCTGCGCTGCGCGCCCTGCTCACCCGCTGGCAGGCGAGCCGCGATGCTGCGGAGTGACGGGCTCAGCCCGCGAGTTCTTCCCGGATCACCCCGTTGAGCGCAGCCTCGATGCCCCCGATCGCTTCGACGATCAGCGCCCCGTCCATCACCCGGTGATCGAAGGCCATGGTCATCTGCGTGGTGCCGTCAGTGGCGAAGGGGCCGTAACTGACGAAGCTTGTCAGCGGCGAGACCGGTCGCGTGATCTCGCCGCCGAGATGGCCGAGCACGGAGACGCCGAAGGTGCCGAAATAATTCGGCCGCTGCCTTCCGCTGTTGAAGCCCCAGAGCCAGGCGAGCCGGCGCAGCGGCAAGGGCAGGCGCGAGATCCGCATCAGCTTGGCCAGATGCGCCGCTTCCGTCCCCTCCCCCGCCCGGGCATTGTCGAGGATCGCCGCGATCGCGTGCAGCGAGAGCCCGGCGGGATCACGCACGCGCACCGGAATGACCGCACGCTCGCCGGCAATCTCGCGCTCGATCATGATCGAGGCGACGCTGACGGGCACCTCGTAGAGATGCGGCCGGGGAAACAGCGCATAGCTGCGGCGCAGTTCCGGCATGTCGCGCGCCACCAGCGCGAGCGCCTTTGCCGTCATCACCGTGAACGGAATACGCGGCGGCGCACTGGCCCGGCGTGCCGCGATCAGCGGTGAAAGATCGACCTCGCGCCGGATCACCCCGATCGGCACCTTGCGCGCGATCCAGGACAGATCCGCCATCAGGGTGCGGGCGGGGGTGAGGGGGACGGCGCGTCCGCGCATGCTGCTCTCCGGAGGGCGATCTCGGTGGATATCCCGGCATAGCGCCCCTGCGCCGGAAAGAGCAAGCCGGAGGCGAAACGAAGGCGCGGGGCAACGCGCCTTCAGATCACGTTGCGCTCGCGCAGCGGGCGATTCTCCGCGACACGCGCATAGCCGAGATCGTTCAGATCGAGCGTCACATAGCGCCCCTCCACGATCTGCTCGGCGAGACCGCGCCCCACCGCCGGGGATTGCTGCAATCCGTGGCCGGAGAAGCCGTTGCAGAGATGGAAGCCGTCGGGGCCGGCGGGGCCGATGATCGCATTGTGATCCAGAAGGCACATGTCGTAGGGCCCGGCCCAGGCCCGCCCCGGGCGGATCGCCTCGAAACCGGGGACGCGGTTGGCGAGCGAGGGCCAGATGCGCTCTTCGAAATAGCTGTAATCCACCTGCTGGCTGTCCTCGTCGGCATCGTCCCAGCCCAAACCCGCATCCTCCTGCGCATCCGGCGAAACGCCGCAGATGAACATCCGCCCTTCCGCATTATCGCCCTCGGGCCGGACATAGACGCCGGTCGTGTCGATCATCAGGGGGCAGTTGGGGATATCGGCCTTGCAGGTGAAGCTGAAGACATAGCGCCGCCGCGCATGCACGGGCAGGTCGATACCGGCGGTGGCCGCGAGCGCGCGCCCGCCCGAGCCGGCGCAATTGACGAGGCTGCCGCAGGCGATGCGGGAGCCGTCCGCAAGCCGCACACCGCAGACGGCGCCGCCGGCGGTCTCGACGGCTGCGACCTCCCCCGTGCGGTATTCCACTCCGAGCGAACGCGCCTTGCGGCGGAAGGCCTGCAGCAACGCCCAGCCGTCGAACCAGCCCTCGCCCGAGAGCCCGAGCGAGCCGATCACCACATCCTCGCCGGGTTCGAGCCAGGGGAAGCGCGCACTCAGGGAATCGGCGTCGAGCAGGGCGATATCGGCACCCTCCGCCCGCTGGAGCGCGTTGATCTCGCGCATCACCTCGATGCTGCCCTCATGGCCGAGATAGAGATAACCGCCCTCCTTCAGATCGATCACCGGCGCCTCGCCATCGACCGCGAGATGCATGCCGATATCGCGCAGGAAGGATATGCCGTAGAGCGAGATGCGGATGTTCACCGGGCTGGAGAATTGCTGGCGGATCGAGGCCGCCGAGAGCGCCGAGGCCGAGCGGGCATAGCCGGCATCCTTCTCCACCACGATGACGCGCCCGGTAAATCCGGGATGGCTGGCGAGATGATAGGCCAGCGACGACCCCATCGCCGCCCCACCGGCGATCACGACATCCGCTGATTCGATCGCGCTACCCGCTTGATTCATGTTCTGCCCCGAAAATCTCTGCCGCTGCGCTTCATCGGGCGGGCCCCTCGCCGCGCCACTTTCATTCCGGGCGGAAAATGGCACAGACGGAGCGCGGTGCGAAGGCGCATACACGCGCATTCCGGGTCTGCGGAGTGTCGGGGTGGGCGTTCAGAGTGTCACGCTCAAGATATACCGCAACAAGCACGCATAAATTCATTTTGCGCATATTCACAATCTTAAATATCTGAATTATAAACCCGACTCTGGAGGGAATTAATGCAGTATCTCTTTCTCGACGAATCGGGCGAGCTCGGGTTTTCACAAAATTCGAGCTCACATTTCCTTCTGACAATGCTCCAAACGGATGCGCCAAAGCAGCTCAAAAACGCCGTACGGCGTCAGAAAAAGGCTCTGCATGATGCGGGCTGGCCCCGGGAATTGGAGATCAAGGGCACGAGCCTGAATGGGTGTCACCGCATCAACGGCATCCCCCATCAAATCGGAGAGAGACGAAGAGAGTATATAAGCGGATTCATTCGCGCGATTGTCAGAGCCAATGTCACAATTCATTATGCGATCGTCAATAAGTCACGAATAACAGAAAATCTAAGACAGGCACCATACGGAATTGCGTATAATTATTATTCAGGGAATTTGCTTTGCAAGATTCACAACAAATCAATTCATGAGCCGATAAAATTCATTGTCGATAAGAGAAACAAATAAACGCATAACAATATGCCATTCACAGGCTACATACAAACAAGAATCATTTCGGAGTGCAATCATACTCACGGCTTCGACATTAAACATGAAGATTCTCGTGACTGGCTCGGTTTGCAAGCTGTTGACCTGATATGCTGGTCAATATTCCGCCATTATGAGCACAAAGACAGTGAATTTCTTAATCTGATCGCGCCCCATATCGGTGTACGGGATTCATGGTACGCGTAAACAAAAAACCCGCCTGAAGGCGGGTTTTGTTCGACCCTGCGGGCGGCCATGATGCACATGGCTTATCTCAATCCAAGACGCTACCGCAGGCCTTACCGAACGTGTCATCTATAGACAGATTGCGCTCACAAGTCAATACGAAACCAAAGCGTGCTCCGCCAAGCTCATGCCAAAGGCCTCGGATCGCGCCCGGTGCGGGTCAGCATCAGGGCGGCCCAGCCGTCGAGATCGCGGCGGGCGGCCAGCGCGAAGCCGTGTTCGCGATAGGCCGAGAGCACGCCCGGCACGTCATGCGCGAGCAGGCCCGAGAGCACCAGCGCACCGTCATCCGCCGTCACCCGGGCGAGATCGGGCGCCAGACGCCGCAGCGGGCGGGCGAGGATATTGGCGAAGACGAGATCGAAGTGACGGGTGCGCCGTGCCTTGGCGTGATCGATGCCGGGTGCGACATAGAGATCGACGAGATTGCCGATGCCGTTGAGCCGGGCATTCTCGCGCGCCACCTCCACGGCGACCGGGTCGATATCGCCGGCGACGACCTTGCGTCGCGTCGCCTTGGCGGCGGCGAAGGCGAGCACGCCCGTGCCGGTCCCGACATCGAGGACGTGGCGGGGGCGGCGGCGCTTGAGGATATCGCCCAGAAGCAGCAGGCAGCCGCGTGTCGTGCCGTGATGGCCGGTGCCGAAGGCGAGCGCCGCCTCGATCTCGATGCCGAACTCATTCGGCTTCACCGCGTCGCGATCATGCGCGCCATGCACCACGAAGCGCCCCGCAGGCACCGGGGCGAGCCCCTCCAGCGAGGCCTTCACCCAATCCTTCTGATCGAGCGCGACGAAGACGGCATCGCGGGCGCGTTCGCCGATGATCATGCTGATGAGGTCGCGCATCGCCGTCTCGTCCGGCGGGTTGGCGAAATAGACCTCCAGCAGCCACGGCCCGTCGTCGTGGGTCTCGAAAGCGGCGACGGCGGTTTCCGTCGGGTCGAACATCTCGCCCACGAGATCCGTGAGCGCGCGCGCGGCGCGCTCATCCGTCTCGATGCGCATGACATGGGTGGGGCGGGCGGGGTGCAATCCTTCGAGCATGGCGGGGGATTAGCACCGCGCGCGGGCGAAGAATAGCGGATTCTTCACCAGCGCAGAAGCCGCTGCCCGGCGAGCGCGCCGATCCCGGCCATGGCGAGCGCCGCGAGGCTGTACCAGGTGGCGACGAAGAGCGGGCTGTCATCGGGGCAATACAACGCATAGAGCGCAGCACCGCAGCCGGCGGCGGCAAGCCCGATCACGGCACCGGCAAGGGCGGGGCGTGTCGGCGCGCCCTCGCGCGCGGCACGCATGAGCGCGAGGAAGGGGGCGAGCGCGAGAAACGGGATCGAGACCAGGCATTTCAGGGCATTGTCGCCGATCAGCGCCGTACTCCATTGTGCGGTGGGCAGCGCCACGAGTTCGAGGATAACCGCGAGGCCGAGCACAAGCGGCGCCGCGATGAGCGCGCTGCGGCGCGCGCGCCCCTCCGGACGCAGCAGCGCCGATACGGCCAGTGCGGCGCCGGCGAGCAGCATCAGCGGCGTCACGACCTTCACCCACAGACGCGGATCCTGCGCGGCGGCAGTGAGATCCGGGCGCAGCCCGTAGATCAGCGCAAACAGCACAGCCGCCACGACCAGACCGATCGCACCGGCGCGCGCGAGCACCCGCCGCAGCGGCGATACGGGCGCGCCGTCGCGGGCGAGCATGGCGATCAGGTGATCCGTCTTCATTCCAGCATATTCCTGCGCAAGGCGGCGAGTTTCTTGAGGCCCCGATGCAAAGCGACACGCACGGCGCCCTCGCTCATTCCGAGGCGCGCGCCGGTTTCCGCGATACCGGCCCCTTCGAGGCCGATGGCGCGCACGATCTGCGCCGAACGCGGATCGAGATGGCCGATGACACGGGCGATATCCCCGGCCTCGGTGGGATCGTCTTCCGCCGGGGCGGGCAGCGTCTCTGCGAAATCGGCGATATCGACCGTCACCCGCCTTCCGCGCGCCCGGAAGGCGTCGACGATCTTGTAGCGCGCGATGGCGAACAGCCAGGGCCGCACCGGCTCTTCCGCACGCCAGGTATGGCGCTTGAGATGGATGGCAAGCAGCGTATCCTGCACGATATCCTCGCAATCCGCCGCGCCGATGCCCCCCGCACGCACCTGTACCAGCCGCCGCAGGCTCGGCGTGATCGCCTCCAGAAAGCAGCGATACCGCGCTTCGTCGCCGGCAAGGGCATCGCGCAACATCCCGGCCCAGACCTCCTCTTCCGGATGAGCCATTCAATCCCCTGTTCGTTTGCCGGATGCGTTTCGTTACAGGCGGCGCGGATCGCGCCGTGGCGGAGGAGGATAGCCGGATGCGGCGCGGGAGGGAACCGGGCGGGGGTGTCATCGGGCAATGCGATTGCCCAGGATAACGTTCGGATACCACTAAAACCATTGTATTGCCTTATCCATATCTCGCACCATCCACGAGATACACCCGGTCATCCTGCGCACATTTTGCTACCGCCCCCCGCAAGACGAGCATACATCACGGCAACGCACGTCTTGATTGATGCCGCGCTTGCGGCCTAATCTCCTTCCGGGCGTGCTCCGCCCCGGGAGTTGCATATGCCAGACCGCTCCGTGACTGCTGATGGCGGGATCAGCCAGAGCATCGTTGTTACCGGCGATGGCAACAGCGTTTCGCTGCGTTTCGGCGAATCCGATGTCAGCCTGGCGCTTAACCGCAAACATGTTCCCCCGCCGCGCCGCAAGACGGGGCCCAGCAAGCGCGAGCTCGATATTCTCGTTCCGGAGATGGGCCATCTGCCGCTTTTGGGGCGCGAGGCGGAGATGCGCGCATTACGGGCCTGGCTCGACGCGGATGACGATATTTCGGTGCATGCGCTGACGGGGCCGGCGGGTATGGGCAAGACCCGGCTGGCGATCGGATTATGCGAGAGCGTTGATGGCGGAAAGGAGGCCGGGAATGTCTGGCTGGCCGGCTTCCTGCGCAGTTCCGATCTGTCGCGTCTGGCAGATATCAGCGCGACGCAAGCCTATGACTGGCCGCGCCCGACACTGCTGGTGATCGATTATGCCGCCGAGGGCGAGAAGGCTCTGGGGCGCTGGCTCGATACGTTGGCACAGCGCGAGTTGCCCGAGGGCAGCAAGTTGCGCATTCTGCTGCTGGAGCGACAGGCGCAGGAGGGGTTCGGCTGGTGGCATAATCTGAGCGCTTCCCCGCTCAATGATGCCGGCGCCCGGCGCGGCCTGTTCTACCAGCCGCGCCCGACGGATCTCGAGGGCCTGCACGATCCCGCGTTCCGCCGCAGCCTTCTGCAAGAGGCGCTTGCCGCCCATGCGCGACTCCACTGCGATGCCGCGCCGCTCGCTCTGCCTGATCCGGGTACGGATGCCGGTTTCGAGGCGCGGCTCGGCGCGGCGCAATTCGCCAATCCGCTGGCGCTGGTGATGGCGGGGGTGATCGCGCGCGACAAGGGCATCAACGCCGCTTTGGCCCTGCGCCAGCTCGACGCGGCGCGGCATCTGGCACAACGCGAGATCACGCGCCTTCAAAGGCGGGTCGAAACCGAAGGCGACAGGGCCGCACTGACCCATCTTCTGGCTTTCAACGGCATGGCGGGCGGGCTCGCGCTGAATGGGCTGCCCGGCACATTGCAGCAGGAACTCGGCCAGATCGGCGCCACCGCCGATCCGGGGACCCTCGCCAGCCTGTTGCAGGAGGAGCTGATCCCGTATGGGGCGGACCAGCCGTCACGGCTCACCACCATCCAGCCCGATCTGATCGGCGAAGCAGTGATCGTCGAGGCATTCGAGGCCCCGCCGCACCGCAGGCATGATGCCGCGCCGGCCATGCAACGCGCCTATGCGCTGACCGGACGCGCCGCCGCCGAATCCCTGATGCGCCTGTTGCAGGATTACGCCTATGCCCGGATCGACCCGAGCGCGCGCGAATCCGACCGCGCCACCGCCGAACGCCTGCTGACATGGCTCGACACCCTCGCCGACAGCCTCGACACGCCAGAGGCGCTCACGCCGCTGGCCGAAGCGCTGCCCATGGACACGCTCGTCCTGCGCGACCATGCCGCGGACATCACCGGACGGCTGGCGCAGGCCTATGGGGCGGTGTTGGAACGGGGTGGGGAGGTCAACCTCGGGGAAATGTATGACGCGATGATCTGGATCGGAAACCATGCCGTCAAGCTAGCCGCGCTGGGAAGAGCCGAAGATGCCCTTGCTGCCACAGGCCGCGCCGTCACAATCGCGCGTCAGCTATTTGCAAAGAATGCTGACGCTTTCCGAGATCCCCTCGCGACATTGCTGAACAATCTGGCAAGCTTCCTGGACACCTTCGGACGCCTTGAGGGCGCGCTTGCTGCGACTCAAGAATCCGTGGCGTTGCCGCGTGTTCTCGTACAAGCCCGCCCCGACGCCTTCACCCCAAGCCTAGCCGGTTCACTGAACAATCTGGCGAACGTCCTTAGCGACCTCGGACGCTTTGAGGGGGCGCTTGCTGCGGCTCAAGAATCCGTGGCGTTGCGGCGTGCGCTGGTACAGGCTCACCCCGACGTCTGCACCCCAAGCCTAGCCGGTTCACTGAACAATTTGGCAAATCACCTCGGCAATTTGAGACGCTACGAGGAGGGGCTCGCGGCAGCTCAGGAAGCGGTGGAACTCTATAGGACGCTCGCGCAAATCCGCCCCGACGCCTTTACCCCCGACCTCGCGATGGCGCTGAACACTTTAGCAAAAGTTCTAATTGGTCTTGGAAGAGGCGAAGTTGCCCTCACAAAAGTCAAAGAAGCAGTGGGAACCTATCGCACTCTCAGAGAAGCCCACCCCGCTGCTTTCGCAGCCGATCTTTCAGCGAGCCTCGGCACGTATTCCGACATCCAAATCGCCATGGGCGATAAACGAGCTGCATTGGTCACAATCACCGAAGCAATCTTGGTTCTCAGGCCGATATTCCTGCGCCTTCCACAAGCCGCCACACATTGGATGACCATGCATCTGCGGCGATACTTTACGCTGTGCGCGGCCCTGAACGAGGAAGCAGACAAAGCGCTTGTCGGGCCGATCCTCGCGGTGTTCGATGCACTCGAAGCCCAAGACAAATCCGAACAACCATAGAACGCCTTGCCGTCCCGCACGTCTCGGTCAACCGGATTGCGCTGGCTTTCACATCAAACGAGGCAGCAGGAACATCATGACAAACGGCGACGATCGGTCCGTAAAAGTGGGGGGCTCCGTCACAGGCTCCCAGGTCATCACCGGCGACGACAACAAAGCCGAAATGCGCCATG